>Ga0208156_1000500_pt1 | contig 14767 bp, 15 predicted proteins | sample 1_EtaG_FD_184073 | JGI IMG/M metagenome (GOLD analysis project Ga0208156, IMG submission 184073) | Marine viral communities from the Subarctic Pacific Ocean - 1_ETSP_OMZ_AT15124 metaG (SPAdes) (version 2) | ecosystem: Environmental > Aquatic > Marine > Oceanic | place: Pacific Ocean | collected...
TGTTGAGACTCACTTCGCACTACTTAAAAGAACAGCGAAGAAAAATCGTGTAGAGTTTTTTAGGGTAACGAGTGGCCCTCAAAAAACACAGAACGCTTTAAAATTAATGACGAAGGCTCTATACAATATTAAGAATCGGCGTTATATTAAGAATCGCTTATCTTGCACCGGCGGCTATGGGTGCAAATTTTATAAGACAAAATATTGTCCATGAGGAATAAATGACAAAAAAGAAAATTTTGGTCTTGTCCGATCACCCTCTCTCCCCCTCGGGTGTCGGAACACAAACCAAATACATGATTGAAGCTCTTCTAAAAACTGGAAGATATAGCTTTATCTGTTTGGGGGGTGCTATGAAACATATGGATTATAGACCGCAGCAGGTCGACCCTTGGAAAGAAGATTGGGTTATTTATCCAGTAGACGGATACGGAAGTCAAGAAATTATTCGTTCGGTTCTTCAAAAAGAAAGACCCGATGCGCTGTGGTTTATGACGGATCCGCGATTCTATACGTGGCTTTGGGAGATCGAAAACGAAGTACGGGCGAATGTGCCTATGATCTATTATCATGTTTGGGATAACTTCCCAGCGCCAATGTTTAATGGTCAATTCTACCGATCTACCGATAAGGTTGTTTGTATTTCCAAAGTTACTCATGAAATACTAAAAACTGCAGCAACAGAAGTTGATAGTTGTTATCTTCCGCATGCGGTAAACAACAACATCTTTAAAAAATTGACTTCCAAAGAAGATGTTGAAAGAATTGAGACACTGCGACAACATATTATTAATACAGGAACTTCAGAATTATCAGATACCAAAAAAGAAAAGAAAATCTTTTTCTGGAACAATCGTAATGCTCGCCGTAAACAATCGGGCACACTTATTTGGTGGTTCAAGGAATGGCTGGATAAAGTTGGACACGATAAGGCCACGTTGCTGATGCATACGGATGCTAAAGACGCCCATGGACAAGATTTGCCACATATTATCACTCATTTAAATATGGACCAAGGTCAAGTAATGTTGTCGACAAACAAGATAGCACCAGAAGAGCTAGCTCTTATGTACAATGCCGCAGACTTCACCATCAATATATCTGATGCTGAAGGGTTTGGGTTGGCGACTTTGGAATCTATGTCTTGTGGAACTCCCATTATTGTAAATATGACTGGTGGATTACAAGAACAAGTAACAGATGGCACAAATTGGTTTGGTTTCGGTATTGAGCCGTGCTCAAAGGCGATCATTGGTTCTTTACAAGTACCTTATATTTATGAGGATCGTATTTCACAAACGGATTTTGAAAAGTATATGACAAAGGCTATAAAAATGTCTAAAAAGGCATATAATAATATGGCCTCTCAAGGAATTACCCATGTCAAGAATAATTATAATTTCGAGACGTATGAAAAAGAATGGGTTAGAATAATGGAGGAATTCATCGAACGTAATGGTTCATGGAATACCCGACAAGGTTATAAGAGATGGCATTTTTCGGAGGTGGCCTAATATGAAAAAGAAAATTCTTCTTAAAGCACCCCTTCTCACACGTTCTGGTTATGGAGAACAATCTCGCTTCGCTTTGCGCGCACTGAGATCTAGAGAAGATTTATTTGATATCTATATCCAACCACTACAGTGGGGTCAAACCTCATGGATGACAATGGTTGACAGCGAGAGAGCCTGGATTGATCAAACTATCGAAAAAACGATTGCTTATCTTCAACAAGGTGGACAATATGATATATCACTACAAGTCACTATCCCGAATGAGTGGGAAAAACTTGCACCTGTAAATATTGGATATACTGCCGGCATTGAAACCACAAGAGTGTCACATCAGTGGATTGAAAAAGCCAACATTATGGATAGAATTATTGTTGTATCTAATCACGCAAAAAGGATATTTGAAGACACCGTATACACTGCGGTTAATCAAGATGATTCATCACAAACCTTTGAACTGCGTACTATGACCCCGATTGATCCTGTGGATTATCCTACAAAGAGTTTTGATAATCTGCCGGATCTGGGCATAAAATTAGATTATGATGTTAATTTTTTGTGTATTGCACAATTTGGCCCCCGCAAAAATCTTCCCAACACAATTAAATGGTTTGTGGAAGAATTTAAAGATGACGAAGTGGGATTAATTGTAAAAACAAACCTCGCCAAAAATTGCCTTATGGACAGAGAAAGAGTGGAGGGCCATTTGAAGAGTATGTTGGCTCCGTATGAAAATCGCCGCTGCAAGGTTTATTTATTGCACGGCGATTTAGAAGATGACGAAATTCATTCGCTATACACCCATCCACAGATTTCCGCTTTGGTTTCTTTGGCCCACGGAGAGGGATTTGGTCTTCCGATTTTTGAAGCCTGTTATAGTGGTTTACCTGTTGTTTGTACAGGATGGTCTGGCCAGCTAGATTTTCTGGTAGATGAAAATGGTAAAGACAATTTTTATAATGTAGCATTCGACCTGGCGCCCGTGCAAGACGAAGTGGTGTGGGAAGGCGTTTTGATTAAAGAATCCATGTGGGCTTATGCAAGAGAAGTATCAGCGAAAGAACAATATAGACTTTGCTACAACGATATCAACAACAAGAATAAAGATAGCTTAGCAGCCGCGGCCCCCGCATATTCCCAGGAGGTTCACGACCGGTTTTCAGAACAAAAACAAAACGCTTTATTTGTCAAAAGTTTGGCTGATTATGTAGCAAGTGCTGACGACCAGGAATGGCACGATATTTTGGATCAAGTTGTAGAATATGACTGAGGTTGTATTTATATCTGATTTTTTTGCTGATGAAATACAAGGAGGTGCTGAATTATGTAATGCGGCCCTTATTGGTCTGCTACAAAAAAGATATAAAGTAGAAAAAATCAAATCAGTTGATGTGACTCCTGAGGCGATCCTTGATAATCTCGATAGTTTTTTCATAATAGCTAATTTTTTCTTGCTCCCAGAGCCTCTAAAAAAGATTTTTATCGACAAAACAAAATATGTGATTTTAGAACATGATCACAAGTATGTAAAATCTAACAATCCTTCGTTATATAAGGACTTTCTAGCACCAGAGGCACAGATTATCAATAAAGATTTTTATGCGAACGCATTAGCGGTTATGTGTCAGAGTAAAAAGCACGCCAGTGTTGTCCAAAAGAACTTGTTATTAAATAATATTATAAGCTTAAGCGGCAATATTTGGACCGAAGAACAGCTAAAGGTTATAGAAAACAATTTAGATACAACGAAAACAATCAAATTTGCGATCTTAAATTCTACTAATAAAAATAAAGGAATGCCGGCAGCGATTGATTTTTGTAATAAAAACAATCTTCCATATGAACTTATACACCCCCAATCTTTTGAAAGTTTTATTGCTAATTTGGCACAAGTGGAACATTTGGTTTTCTTTCCTCAATGGTTGGAGACTTATAACCGGCTGTCAATCGAGGCTAGAATTCTTGGTTGTAAGTTGGTGACCAATAACTTAATTGGTGCAGCCAGCGAAGATTATTTTAAACTAAAAGGACGAGAATTGCTGGAATTTATCAGAGGTAACAATACCACTTTAATGAATAAATGGTTCAACCTTATCGATGAAAAGGAAGTAGAATATTATGACAATATAGAATTGCCAAAAGTAACGATTTTGGGTACATTCTATAATGGTGATGAGTATATTGAGGGATTTTTAGAGAACATAACAACCCAAACAATTTTTGATAGATGTGAGCTTATTTTAATTGATGCCAACTCCCCCGGAAACGAGAAAGAAATTATCGACCAGTATGTGAAAAAACATGATAACATCATCTACAAAAGACTGAATTACAGAGCCACCACAGGGGAGGCTTTCAATATGGGTATTGAAATGTCAACAGGGGAGTTTTTAACTTTTGGTCTTATTGACGACCGCCGTCACGCCACTGGTCTTGAGATATTGACAAAACATCTTATGTTTTCACCAGAAGTGGATTTGGTTTATGGAGACTGTTTTGAGACCGACAAACCCAACGAAACATATGAGAAGAACTCATCTAATGGAAAATTATATGAACATTCACTAAAATCTTTTTCAAAGGAAAATATGATAAAGTGTTTGCCAGGCCCCATGCCATTATGGAGAAAAACCATGAATGAAAAACATGGTGCCTTTAATACAGATATTGATTTTGCGGATGATTGGGAAATGTGGTTGCGCGCTGTTAATGGTGGTTCAAAATTTAAAAAAATTAATATTATAATTGGCCTTTACTTAAGCGGCGGAAGGTCGCAATCAGACAAACTAAATGTAAAGCAGAATCTCGAAGAAAGTGAATTATTTTTCAAATATGCTCATTTATTTGGAAACAACTTTCATCTTTTTAAAGATTATTTCACACAACTTAAAGGATTAGAAAATGTCCAATAGAAAATATTTGCCAACTTTAGCCGAACTCATTGATCGGTTATCTATTGCGCAATTAAAAGAAGTATTTATAACCGAACACAAAGAAGAGTACGGACAAGAAATTGCTGATATTTGTCATGATATTAATTTGTGTTTAGCTGACGCAACAAAGGTAGATGCCGAAGTTGTTAGGGCTATTGTGGTATTATCTCAAATGAATTTGCACATTTGGCATAATGAATCAAATTATCGTAAAGGTGTCAGGGATGGAAACAATCTGGAACTTACTCACGGTTTGAACGGCATTAGAAATACCGCTAAAAACAAGATTCAAGAAACTGTTGGTGGAAGAAAGGATTATAAGATCGATTGTTTGGCGGCTGAATTTAAAGATTGGGAGATTAGTTGGAAAGATAATAAATGAGTAGTGACACGTATCGGTTTAAAATAATTATAATCGGTGCTGGGGTTGTTGGGTTATCAATCGCCAATGAATTATCCAAGGAATATGACAACATCTTGGTTGTCGAAAAAGAAGGTTCATTCGGTCAACACGTTTCTAGTCGTAATAGTGAAATTATACACTCTGGGATATACTACCCAAAAGACACCTTAAAAACTAAATTATGTGTTGAAGGAAACAAGCTACTCTATAATTTCATAAAAGAACACAACATTCCACACAGACGTTGTGGAAAATTAATAGTCGCAAATAGTGCCGAGGAAAAGGTAGTCTTAGAAAAACTATATTTACAAAGTATAGAAAATGGCGTTGATGATGTAATGTTAATCAACAAGGAGAAAATACAAGAACTCGAACCCTCTGTTAAAGCAGATATGGCTATTTTAGCACCATCAACTGGAATTGTCGATAGCCATTCTTTGATGCAGAGATTGGAACAAAAATCAATTGAAAGGGGCGTTGTTGTTTCTTATAATACTCAAATAAATAATATTTCTAAAAAAAATGATTTTTATGAATTGACATTTAATGATAAAGAGGTTATAATACAAACAGATATACTTATAAATTCTGCTGGCTTGTGGAGCGATGAAGTTTCTGCGATGTCTGGTATAAAAGGTTATAAGATTTGTTGGAATAAAGGTGAGTATTTTAAAACAACAAAGTACAAAAATATGAACAAACTTATTTATCCAGTCCCGGATCCAAAGGGCAAATATCTTGGAATCCACACAGTTATGGATTTGGATGGAAATATCTCATTTGGTCCAAATTCTTATTATATCGACAATTTGGACTATAACGTAGATGAGAAAAATAAAGAGCAATTTTGTGAAGCAATAAATCGTTATTTAGACATAAAATTGCAAGATTTATCACCAGCAATGAGCGGTATTAGACCAAAAACACAATCAGAAAAAGAACATTTTAAAGATTTTATTATAAAAAATGAATCAGAAATAGGTTATAATAATTTTATAAACTTGATAGGCATTGAATCCCCTGGGTTGACATGTTGTTTATCTATAGCCAAATATGTTAAGGAGATAATAAATAAATGAATATTTTGATTACAGGCGGTGCAGGATATATTGGTAGCGAACTCGTCCAATATATGTTAGATGATGGGCACAAGGTTGTTGTAATTGATAACTTGATGTATGATCCGACTTCTTTATTGAGATATACAAATAATCCTGATTTTACTTTTGTGAAAGGGGATGTCCGCAATCTCAAATTGATGACAGAATTAATGCACGATGCGGACATTGTTATACCACTTGCAGCTTTGGTGGGATTTCCCCTTTGTGAACAAGATCCTCGCAGCGCCCAAGAAATCAATCATGACGTTAATACTTGGATTGCTAAAACAAAGAGGCCCGAACAGAAGGTCATATACCCATGTACCAACTCTGGGTATGGCGTAAGTGTTGATGGTTCTGTATGTACCGAGGAATCTCCTTTAAATCCTATATCTCTTTATGGGCGCACTAAAGTTGCTGCTGAAAAAGAATATCAAAATGTGGATAATTGTGTAACTTTTAGATTGGCAACGGTTTTCGGACCTGGCTCTCGTATGAGAACCGATCTTCTTGTAAACAATTTTGTATTAAAAACCTTACAAGAGCGAGTGTTGGTACTTTATGAGTGTAAATTTATGCGAAATTATGTACATCTTCATGATGTGTGTAGGGGATTTATGTTCATTCTCGATAATTGGGAGGAATGTAAAAATGAAACTTATAATCTCGGAAATGATGAATTAAATATGAACAAGCTGCAATTAGCTCAGAAAATCCAAGAACATCTACCACTAGAGATTATTCAAGCTGAAGTTAACAGTGATCCAGATACTCGGGATTATATTGTTAGTAGCGATAAGATTTATAACAAGGGCTTCGAATGTGAATATGATTTGGACGACGGCATTAGACAACTAATCACAGCTTATAGTATTATTGAATCCCCTTGGTATGCGAATTACTGAGAAATAAATATGAAAAAATTAGACGTATTGTTTGTGCATCCAAATGGCGCGCCAATAATTTATCAAAAATTAAGTAAAGAATATTCGGCAATTGAGCCTCCAATTTGGGCTGCTTTGTTGGCAAACAACGCGCGCGCGAAGGGTTATTCGGCTAATATTTTAGATTGTGAAGCTTTGAGACTTAATTTTAAAGAGTCGGCCGAAATTATTGGGGAACACCAACCTAAGCTTGTAGTCCTGGTAATTTACGGACAACAGCCTTCTGCATCGACTCAAAATATGATAGGGGCAAAACTTTTGCTTCAAGAGCTTAAAGCACAACACCCACACCTTAAGACGCTGCTGATCGGGCTGCATCCGTCTGCTGTTGCAAGACAAACCATGCAAGAAGAAAATACAGATTTTGTCTGTCAAGGCGAAGGCCCATATACAATCCACGGCCTACTCAGCGTCAATATGGACGACCCCACCCAGTTACAAAAGGTACCAGGGTTGTGGTATAGAGAAGATGGCAATATTTTATGCACAGCCCCCGCGCCTTTGATTACACAAGAACAACTTCCAACTGAGTTACCTGGAATGGCGTGGGATCTTTTGCCGATGGATAAATATAGAACTTCTAACTGGCATGCAATGACGAATGATGATAATAGGATGCCTTTTGCTTCTCTATATACGAGTTTGGGCTGTCCGTTCCGCTGCAGTTTTTGTTGTATTAACGCCCCATTTGGAAACAACAATTTAGAGAATTGGGATTATGGACGTAATAAATTTAGGTATTGGGATCCCGATTATATTATTTCAGAGTTTGAAACCTTACAACAACTGGGTATCAAAAATGTAAAAATAGCAGACGAAATGTTTGTTCTTTATAAAGATCATTTCATGAAACTATGTCAGCTTTTAATTGATAGAAAGTATGATTTTAATATCTGGGCATATGCCAGAATTGATACTGTAAAAGAAGAATATTTAGCCACCCTTAAGGATGCGGGTATTAATTGGCTAGCACTGGGTATTGAGTCGGGAAATACTGTCGTTAGAAAAGATGTTGTAAAGGGCAGATTTACGGACGTTAATATCCGAGACTTGGTGGAAAAGATCCAAAACCACGGCATTAACGTAATAGGGAATTACATTTTTGGACTCCCCGAAGATAATATTGAAACAATGCAAGACACATTGGATTTAGCAGCTGATTTAAATTGCGAATTTGCTAATTTCTACTCAGCCATGGCTTATCCAGGATCTCAATTGTATTTGGACGCTCTTAAGGAAGGTTGGGATCTGCCTGACGAGCATGTAGGATATTCCCAACATTCATACGAAGCCAAGCCATTACCGACAAAATATATTTCTGGCGCCGATGTTTTGAAATTTCGCGATGAAGCTTTCTTAAAGTACTATAAAAATGAATCATATCTTGGTATGATAGAAGAGAAGTTCGGGTTAACAACTAGGACCGGATTAGAAGATATGACTAAAATCAAATTGAAACGAAGGCTTCTTGGAGACTAGATGAGTTCGCCCTTAAAAAAGGGAGATTTGGTACACTGGTATGAGTCATATGCGGATGACTTTGCCTATAAGGATGTTGGCACCGGGATTATTCTGGAAAAGATAAATTACGAGGTTAAATTCAAAGGTAAAGGGTACGAAAATTTTAAGGTTTTTAGGACGAAACATAACGATACTATGATTTTTGAATCAAGAGAAATAAGAAAAATTGAAAAGGAGAATGATTGATGTTTTCTAAAGAGGAGTTAATAGCGTTTGAGACGGAAATGGCAACTTGCTTTGATGACGCCATGATTAGAGCCCCTGTTCACTTATATAACGGCAACGAGGACGAGATTATCAGAGTTTTTGAAGACAACGACATCGGCCCCGACGATTGGGTTCTTTGTTCGTGGAGGAGTCACTATCAGTGTTTGCTCAAGGGTGTTCCTCCTGAAGAATTAAAAGAAGCAATTTTACAAGGTCGATCAATTTCTTTGTGTTTTGCGAAACAGAGAGTTTTATCTTCGGGAATTGTGACTGGTGTGTTGCCTATTGCCACCGGGATTGCTATAGATATTAAACGAAAAGGTGGCACAAATAAGGTATATTGTTTTATGGGAGACATGACATCGGAGACTGGTGTGACTCACGAATGTATCAAATACGCTCGAAATCATGAGTTGCCGATTCGATTCATTATAGAAGATAACGGGAAGTCGGTCTGTACAGATACGAGAGCCACATGGAATCAAGAAAAACTTACATATGAAGATATTAACGACGAGTATATAACGTATTATCGTTATACACTAGACAAATATCCCCATGCTGGAGCAGGAAAGAGGGTACAATTCTGATGGGAAAATATTTTGATGAATTAAAGAGAGCTATGACATATCTGGGAGAACAACCAGATACATTGTTTTTAGGTCAAGCTGTCGCATACAAAGGCACAGCGATGACCAATACCCTGGCAGACGTATCCAGAGACAAGCTGTTGGAAATGCCTGTAGACGAAGAGATGCAGATGGGAATGACCAATGGTCTCGCCGTTGCAGGAACTGTTCCAATCAGTATTTATCCGAGATGGAATTTCCTTTTATGTGCCGTAAATCAGTTGGTTAATCATCTCGATAGGATGAAAGAGTTTTCTCATGGAGAATATGTCCCTAAGGCAATAATTCGCGTTGGAATTGGATCTGTAAGGCCCCTCAATCCCCAGGTTCAACATACCGGTGATTTCACACAAGTATTTCGTGGTATGTTAAGAAACATTGAGGTCATTCGCTGCGACGAGCCGGAAGATGTATTTCCTGCATATTACAAGGCATATAATAGAACCGATGGCAAAAGCACCATCGTTGTAGAATACGGAGATTATTATGGAGAAAAATAAACCAAAAGTTCTGTTTGTAACAGAAAAATGGTGTGATGCTAATCCCAACAAGGGACTAACGAACAACTATCACAACTTGTTTAGGACGTTTAAAAACACGTTTCCTGAGACTAAATTTAATATCGTACACATGGACGAGTATTCGTTGATTAAAAAGAAGCATATTGATACATTCTTGCCAACGCTGATTGATCGCATAGAACCAGATTTAATTGTGTTTTCTCTTTTAGGGAAATCTCATTTAAATCCATCAGAGACGAGCTACCAACATATCCGAGAAAAAGGCTGCAAAACAGTGTTTATGTGGGCAGATGTATTTGATGGGTGGGGAATTCCTCAGATTGAAGAATTAAATGAAAAAGGGTTTGCTGATTTACATGTTTGTTGGGGCTCAGAAAGAAACGTTGGTAGCCATATTGAGAATTTAGTATGGTTGTGGGCGCCCCAAGATGATAATTTATATTATCCGGCTGAAGAACAGGACATACAGATAAGTTTTCTTGGTTCTCCTCGATACTCCGAACGTCAAAAATATTTGACACATCTCGTCACAAATGGACTTGAAGTTTATATTGGCGGTGGCCAACGAGAAGAAGGGTTATCACCCGAACGATATGCTCAACTAATGCGCCAGAGCAAGATTAGTCTCAATTTCCCCGAAGGACCCGATGGATATGATCAATGCAAGGGTCGTGTGTGGGAAGTGTTAGCTAGCAGGTCGTTGCTTTTAGAGCGCAAAAATAGCGCCATTGAGAATTATCTAAAACCTAATGTACATTACGTTGAGTTTGAAGATGAAAATGATTTAATAGAAAAAATGAATTATTATCTTGAGAATGAAAAAGAGAGAGAACACATTGCCAACAAAGGTCATCAAATCTATAAGAAAAAATATAGTGCTAAAGTGTTTTGGGAAAAAGTTGTGAAGGAGGTAGGGTGTGAGTTATAAATACGATGTTTCAATTTTAATGCCGGCAATCAGAACCCACCAATGGTTGATGATGTATGGTAGTTTATTTAATGCGTGTAATGAACATAGCTGGGAGTTAGTGTTGGTAAGTCCTTTTGATTTGCCCCCTGAAATGACGCACTTTGATAATGTAAAACTTATCAAGGATTACGGTGCTCCCACTCGCGCCGCCCAAATCGGAGCTATTCAATGTGAGGGCGAATATATGTATCATTGTGTTGATGATGCAATTTTTCTACCTGCTGCTATTGATAATGCTGTTAAATTTTTACGAAAACATGGTACTCGTAAGGATGTGGTAAATATGCGATATCGTGAAGGTGCTATGTATTCAGGTCAGACATTGCCGATGGGATTCTGGTCAGCCCATTTTCATGGAGAGTTACAACTCCCAGGAATCCTCCCAGAGTATAAAATTTCACTTCATCATTTTATGAGAATGGATTATTTTACAGAGCTTGGCGGTTGGGATTGTCAATTTGAGTATATTAACCACCCACTTCATGATTTGATGTTTAGGGTTCAGGCTGATGGGGGCAGGTTGTTTGATTCAGAAACAGATGCAACTACTTGTAATCATTATGTTAATAACACCGGAGATCATAAGCCGATTGCTGAAGCACAGACATTCTCAGATAAGCCCAAATTTGATGAGATTTATATGCAACAGGATATTGCAAAGACTCGGATTCATTTGGATATTGATAATTGGCAACAGGCATCTCCTATTTGGAAGAGAAGATTTGAATTTAAGGATGGCAAGTTGCCTCAAAGTTATAAGGAGTTGGGTTACTAATGAATGTTGGGGTTATTGGAGTAGGTGTTGTCGGAGGCGCCTGTAAATTTGGGTTTGAATTAATAGGACACAAAGTATCAGCCCATGATATCACCTTGGAAACAACTATTAATGATGTATTGGATACATCAGTGATATTTATCTGTGTTCCAACCCCCCGCGATGAGGACGGTTCATGTGATGTCTCAATTGTTGAAGAAGTGATTTATGATTTGAAGGCGTTAAATTACGATGGAATTGTCGCGATTAAGTCCACAGTTGTTCCCGGCACCACAGACCGCCTGAGGAAAGAGACTGGAATGAATATTTGTTTTGTCCCAGAGTTCTTGCGCGAACGATGCGCCATTACAGACTTCACCGAAAATCATGATGTATGCATTTTGGGGTGTGAAGACGATATGACTTTTAAAATTTTAAAGGATTGTCACGGTTCTTATCCTGATGAGTTCGTGCGGCTAACACCTTCGGAAGCAGAGTTTTGTAAATATTTTAACAATGTTTACAATGCGATGTTGATTATTTTCGCCAACAGTTTTTATGAAGCATGCAAATTACAGGGCGTCGACTACACTAATATTAAGAATGCTGTGGTAAAGCGCAAGCATATTCACGGGAATTATTTGGAATGTAATGATAATTTCCGAGGATTTGGCGGTATGTGTCTGCCCAAAGATGTGTCTGCAATGGCCAATCTTATGAAAGAAACGGGCGTTGATTTTTTTGATGATTTGTTGGATGAAAATAGAAAATATCGAGTTACGGTGTTTAAGGGTATGCGAAAGTGATTTCTAATAAACATGGCTTTATCTTCATACATGTCCCAAAGACGGGCGGCACTTCTATATCTGCAGCATTCGATATTGATCTTGAACAAGAATGTAAAGTTGAGTACGGAGAAGATGGAAAATCTATTGATAGTATTTATCCGTCTTCAAAGGATTTTCCTTGGTGGGGAGCGTGGATTAGAGATGCCTATGGCAGAGAAGAGGCTGCACACGCCGCCGATGTCCATTGGGGGTCGCCGTATCGCTCGATTGCAGAAAGACTTTTTTCTTTTTATACAGACCCCAGAGAGGAGAGATATGGCGCCAGAGGGAATATAAAACATTTATGTCTTGACGGCTGGATAAACCTACTGAGCGATGAACGCATAAAGCATTATGGTTCTTTTCTGCCAAAATATAAGATAATAGGTTCATGCCGAAATCCTTATGAAAGAGAGTTTTCTCATTTTATGTATAACCAACATGCATATTTGCTCGAAAGCACGCAAAATATATCAACTTCTCTTGAAATTTCGCAAATTATTATTGAGCGATGGAAGAATTGGGTGGGCCCGAAAGTTTCAACGGCATCCGACCGCGCCGCATATTTTAATGGTACGAAGTCGCAGGTAGACTATTTGTGTTTCATTAATGATGGCGATAATCGTCTCTATGGTCCAGATCATTTAATTCATTTAGAGAATAATCAAGAAGATTATCGAGTGGCCTGTGAGATGGTGGGCATAGAGAGAAAAACTAAATTAATTCCACATCTTATTCAAAGACATGGTTTGTGGAGCAAATATTTGCCGGCTGATGTACTTGAACTCTATGGCAATAGAGAGCGAGAAATCATTCACAGGGAAAGAGAATTAGATTTTAAATTTTTGGGATATGAAAAAGCAAAATGACAAAGGTTTTAATCACAGGAAGTCAAGGATTTATTGGTTCTTATTTGTGCGCAGAGTTTCTCCGCAACGGATATAGTGTTGTTGGGGTTGATAATTTCTCAAAGTATGGACCCATCACGCGCCCCCATGATAATCATCCAAACTTTCACTTAATCGAGATGGATGCAATCGATTTTGATCCAGACAGCGTTCCGCCAGAACTGCAAGATATTCAATATATTGTTGCTGGCGCCGCGATGATCGGCGGCATCACTTACTTTCACAAATATGCCTATGATTTGTTGGCAACAAACGAGCGTATCTTAGCATCAACCTTTGATCTAGCGATCAAGTTGCACCAAACAGCTAATCTAAAAAGAATTATTGTGCTCTCTAGTAGTATGGTTTTTGAAAATACAGATGTATATCCAACACCAGAGAGCGAGATTAAGACTTGTGCTCCCCCGTTGAGCACCTACGGGTTCCAAAAGCTTGCTGTAGAATACTTCTGCAAGGGGGCTTTGGAACAATATGGGCTCCCTTACACAATCATTCGGCCTTTTAATTGTGTGGGGGTTGGTGAAGAAGATGCCATCGGAGAGCACCAAGTTAAATCGGGCAACATCAAGCTGATGATGAGCCATGTTTTACCCGATATCATTAACAAGATCTTAAAAGGACAAGATCCACTTCACATTCTCGGCACCGGAAAACAGATTCGTTGTTACACCAACGGAAGAGATATCGCCAGAGGCATCAGATTGGCCCTAGAAAGCGAGAGAGCGATCAATGAGGACTTCAACATATCTACACCCGCCGCCACGTCTGTGCTCGAACTAGCGCGTTTGGTGTGGGATATCTTAAATCCTGATTCGGAATTCTCTGTTGTTTCGGATGAAGCATATGAATATGATGTTCAAAAGAGAATCCCCAACACAACCAAGGCTAAAGAAATGTTGGACTTTGAGGCTGAAGTGTTGTTGGAAGATTCCGTGCGCGAAGTTATCGAATATATGAAGGAAAAACACAATGAGTAAGCCTGAAGTTTCTCTCATATTACCCAGCATTCGCACAGAGCGTCTTCCAAAGCTGTATGAGTCGATTTTAAAATCAACTAAACGGAATTTTGAATTGGTTATTTGTGGTCCATCTCCTTTACCGGAAGAGCTTAAAGATTTAAGAAATGTAAAGTATATTAAAGATTACGGTTCGCCAGTACGAGCATCTAATATTGCTGCATCGCTATGCGAAGGCGAAGTTTATACATGGTTGGCGGATGATTGTTCATTTTTCGAGAATTCTCTTGATCAGTGTTTGGACGAATTTTATGATATGGGGGCTGCACAAAATAATGTTTTAGTGGCAAAATACTATGAAGGACAACAAGACAGCACAGACAGAGAAACGTTACAACCAGATTCATATTTTAGAATAAATCATAGTCCTGCTGGCTCACCTCATATTCCGTTGGATTGGTGGCTTTTTAATATCGGTTTTATGTATGCTGGATTTTTTAATTCTTTGGGAGGCTGGGATTGTAGCTATGAAGGCACTTGGGCATCACATGCTGATATGGCCATTCGAGCACAATATATTGGA
>Ga0208156_1000504_pt1 | contig 14705 bp, 6 predicted proteins | sample 1_EtaG_FD_184073 | JGI IMG/M metagenome (GOLD analysis project Ga0208156, IMG submission 184073) | Marine viral communities from the Subarctic Pacific Ocean - 1_ETSP_OMZ_AT15124 metaG (SPAdes) (version 2) | ecosystem: Environmental > Aquatic > Marine > Oceanic | place: Pacific Ocean | collected...
TCGAACAGTTTCAGCTTTAGATGACACTACTATAACTTCTGTAGCTAATGGGCAGGTACTCAAATATAACTCAAGTTCCAGTAGGTGGACTAATCAAGCGGACGAAGAAGGCGATGCAGTCGCAATGTCAATCGCATTAGGATAATATTATGGCAAACACATTTAAATTAAAAACTAAAGCTGGTATAGATGCATCGTTGGTTAAGGTGTACACTGTTCCTGCTGATACTACGACAGTAGTAATAGGTCTTACTATTGCTAATATAAAGGGAGCTTCAGTAACAGCTGACGCTAAAATAGTGTCAGATACTTCTGATTCAGAAACTAATGCAGACGTATATATTGCAAAAGATATCCCATTACCAGCAGGCTCTTCAGTAGAAGTTATGGCAGGAAACAAGATTGTTCTCCAAGCAACTGATGAAGTTTGGGTAAGTGGGTCTGCAACTGATGCGGTAGATGCAGTACTTAGCATAATGGAAATAACATAGGAGATATAGTATGCCTTATTTAGGAAAAGAACCAGCACGAGTTCCAGTTACCGCAGCGGATATCCCTGATGATAGTATTACAGCAGCAAAGATTTTAGACGGAGTTATAACTGCAGAAGATATAGGAGCCGGTGAGGTAGATACAGCAGAGCTTGCAGCAGATGCGGTTGATGGAACAAAGATTGCTGATAATGCAATTGATTCAGAGCATTACGCAGCAGGTAGTATTGACTTAGAACATATGTCTAGTGATTCTGTCGATGAAGATAATCTTAAAATAAGCAATTCACCTACTAATGGATACGCATTAACTGCCCAAAGTGGAAATACTGGTGGTTTGACATGGGCTGAGATGTCTACTACTTCTGCTATGAATGATTTAACTGATGTTTCAATGGACATCACAAACTTTGTTGATGGTCTATTAATTCAACCTAATTCAGATGGTTCAGCTCCAACGACAGGAACTTTATCTACAGCAACAGGAAATACTGGAATAGGAAAAAGCACATTTACTGCTTTAACAAGTGGTGATTATAATACTGTTTTTGGGTATAGCGCAGGTCAGGCAATTACAACTGGTAGTTCTAATATTTCAATAGGAAAAAATGCTGGTCGTGATACCACAACTGCTTCTAATAATACTGCAATTGGTGATAGTGCTTTTCAAGATAATACTACAGGTGCTGACAACACAGCAATTGGAGTTCAGAGTTTAACAAACAACACCACAGCTTCTTACAACACAGCAGTTGGTGCTTACTCCTTACTGACTAACACTACAGGTCATAGTAATGAAGCCATTGGATATCAGTCTTTACTAGCTAATACCACAGGATATTACAATATTGCTTTAGGTACTCAGGCTTTAAAAGCTGTAACAACAGGCAATCGTAATATTGGTATTGGAAGATTGGCTGGACAAGTAATTACAACTGGGTTATATAATATTGCTATAGGTGAATGGTCACTCGGTTCTTGTACAACAGCTACAGGTAATATTTCTATAGGAACTAACTCGTCAGCTGCCACTACTACAGGTAATTATAATATAGCAGTTGGTCAAGAGGCTTTTGATACAAACACAACAGGTGCTAATAATATAGCAGTTGGTGCTTGGGCTTTAACAGCTAATACTACAGGTGCTTATAATACAGCAGTTGGATTTGAGGCTTTAAAAGCTAACACTACAGGCGAATATAACACAGCAGTTGGTATTTATGCTTTAGATGCAAATACAACTGGGGGTTATAATACTGCTATAGGTAATAGTGCTTTATCAGCTAACACCACAGCTCATTTCAATATAGCAATTGGTCATTACGCTTTAAATGCTAATACTACAGGCGAATATAACACAGTTTTAGGTACATCAGCACTTAGAACAAATACCACAGGTGCTAATAATTCAGCAGTTGGTTATAATGCTTTATACGCTAACACTACAGGACAACAAAACACAGCGTGTGGTAATGAGGCTTTAGTAGCTAACACTACAGGTTCTGAAAATGTATCAGTAGGTTTTTATTCTTTAAGAGCAAACACTACAGCTTCTTACAACACAGCAATTGGTAGACAGGCTTTAACAGCTAATACTACAGGAGCTAGTAATGTTGCTGTTGGTTATAATGCTGGTTCATCAGGAACAGCAAATTACAATGCAGTATATATTGGTGCAAACGCTGGTGATGCTGTTACTACTGCTGGACAAAATACTTTTATTGGTTTTGATTCAGGTACTTCTACTACTACTGGTGCAGATAATACTGCTATAGGCGATAGAACATTTAAGACTGCAACAACAGGAACTACTAATGTTGCTGTTGGTGGTACAAGTATGGAAAACACTACTACTGGTGCTTCTAATGTAGGAGTTGGTTGGGGTTCTTTAAGGGCTAACACGACAGCAAGTGACAATGTCGCTATTGGAAGAAGTGCTTTATATGCTAACACTACAGGTGGAGATAATGTAGCGTTAGGTCAGGGTGCTTTAGCAGCTAACACCACGGCTGCAAGTAATATTGCTGTAGGAGGTAATGCTTTAGAAACTAACACTACAGGTGCTAGTAATGTAGCAGTAGGTAGGGATTCTCTAAAGGTTAATACTACAGCTTCTTATAACACAGCAGTAGGTAGGGATTCTCTAAAAGCTAACACTACAGGTTATCATAATGTAGCAGTTGGTTATAAGGCTTTAACCGCTAATACTACAGGCTATAGTAATGTAGCGGTTGGTGATTTAGCATTAGATGCTAACACTACAGGACATAACAATACTGCTCTTGGTTATCAAGCAATGTATAGTAACACTACAGGCAATGGCAGGAATACTGCTGTTGGTACTGGTTCTATGTACACAAATACAACTGGTTATCAGAATACGGCTGTTGGGCATAGCTCACTGAGATTGAATACTACAGGGTATATGAATATTGCTGTTGGTGAGACTGCTATGCTCTCAAATACAACTGGTTATGAGAACTCATTTCTTGGGTACTATTCAGGAGGGGCTAATACCACAGGTATTCAGAATACTTTTGTTGGTTCTTACGCTGGTGATGCTAATACTACAGCAAGTAGCAATACTGCTGTCGGTAACCACGCTTTAGGAGCTAACACTACAGGTGGTGGTAATGCAGCTTTGGGTAAGTCTGCTTTAGCAGCTAGCACTACAGCAAATAATAATACAGCATTAGGTAATTCTGCTTTAAGTGCTAACACTACAGCTTCTAACAATACTGCTGTGGGTAATATAGCTCTAATGGTAAATACAACTGGTGAGCTAAATGTAGCAGTTGGTGCTGGTTCTCTATATCAAAATACAACTGGCAGTAATAATACTGCTACTGGTTATAATTCTTTATATGCTAATACTACAGGTGCTAATAATGTTGCAGTTGGTTATCAGGCTTTAGATGCTAATACCACAGCTGATAACAATGTGGCAGTCGGCTATGCTTCTTTAGGAGCAAATACGACTGGTACTCAAAATATTTCAATCGGTTATACTTCTATGTTGTATAACACAACAGGTAGTTATAACGTTGCTATGGGTATGCAAGCATTAAATACCAATACCACAGGTGATAGGAATACTGCTATTGGTATGAATACACTATTATATAACTCTACAGCAGATTACAACACAGCAGTTGGTTATGAAGCTTTAAAAACTAACACCACAGGAGCTAGTAATGTAGCAGTTGGTTATCAGTCTTTAAAAGCTAACACTACAGGCGGTGATAATGTAGCAATTGGTTTAAATGCTTTAGATGCTAATACAACCGCTTCTTATAATACAGCAGTAGGTCAAAGTGCTTTAGGAGCTAATACAACAGGTGATAAAAATACAGCAGTAGGTAATGGTGCTTTAGCAGCTAACACTACAGCAGATTACAATACAGCAATAGGTGATTCGTCTTTAGATGCTAACACTACAGGGGAATATAATACAGCAACTGGTAGGGCTGCTTTAGGTTATAACACCACAGGTGATAGGAATACTGCGGTTGGTTATGATGCTTTATCAGCTAACACGACAGCTTCTTATAATACAGCAGTAGGTTATAAATCAATGGAAGCCAGTGGTACAGCAGAAAGAAATACTGCTATTGGTTACCAAGCTATGAAACTAAACACCGAAGGTGACGAATGTGTTGCTACTGGTGATAATGCTTTATATAATAACACTACTGGAGATTATAATGTAGGTATAGGTAGAGATGCTCTGTATGTTGTTACTACAGGCACTGGTCAAACTGCTGTTGGTTTCCGAGCTGGTTATTATGCTTCAACAGGTTCTTATAATACCTGTTTAGGTTATCGTGCAGGTTTTAAGAGTAACACGGAGAAAATATCAAACGGTAGTAATAGCACTTTTATTGGTGCGTATTCCTACCCTACACAAGGCGATACTACTGATGCTGTTGCAATTGGATATACAGTAGCTTGTGATAATGGATATACAACTATCGGACACACCACAAGTGATATTAGAACTTCACACGGTTCTACATCTTGGGCAACTGTATCTGATGAGCGTTATAAAAAAGACATAGCAGACTCTACAGCAGGACTTAGTTTTGTTAATACTCTACAACCTAGAACATTTAAGTATAAAACGCTTGGTGAATTACCCGATACATTTGTTGCTTATGAAGCTGATTCTACTGATGTCTATAAAAACTCTACTACTAATTATGGATTTATAGCACAAGAAGTTAAAGCAGCAATTGACGCTGATTCTAGTATTAAAGATGGGTTTAAACTATGGGATGACAGATTAGATGGCTCACAGGAAGTATCAGAAGCAGCACTCATACCAGTATTAGTAAAAGCAATACAAGAACTATCAACAGAGAACGAGGCTTTGTTGGCAAGAATAGTAACCCTCGAAAATACATAACATATAGGAGATAGATATGGCAAATCAAACAGCCGATGAAATTGCAGCACACTATGTTGCAATGGGACACTCAGTAGATGAAATCACAGGTGGTAGAAATACCGCTGATGGTGAAACTGCAGATGAGTGGACAGCAAGAAAAGCTAGAAATGTAGACCACCTAGTATTACAAAAAGCACAGACACACGAAGATGATTCATCTTGGTGGACAAATGAAAGCTTTACAGCAATTGATGCCGCAATAGCATCTTAGGAGTAAGACATGGCCTATATAGGTAACAGTCCTGCTAACGTTGGTAACTACCAAATAGTAGATAGTATATCTGGTAGTTTTAATGGCTCAACAACCTCCTTCGCTTTAGCGTCGGGAGGTATTACTGTGTCTCCAGCTAAATCAGGACAACTATTAGTAGGTATTAATGGAGTAATGCAACAACCAGATGATACTGGTACAAACGGATTTAAGGTATCTGGCTCAAATATAGTATTCAGTTCAGCTCCGGCTTCTGGAGATACTTTTTGGTCAGTATATCAAGGACAAGAAGTAGATATCGGCGTACCATCTGATGATGTAGTCGATACTATACATATAAAAGATAATGCAATTACTACAGCTAAGATAGCTGCAGGAACTATAATAGCATCTGACGTTGCTGACGGAAGTATTACAAATGTTAAGATGGCGAATGATGCTGTTGATTCGGCAGAAATAGCAGATGGTGCTGTTGATTTTGCACATATTCAAGATGTTGCAGCTAATTCTATATTAGCAAGAGATGCAAATAGCTCAGGTGTTTTATCTGAAGTTGCTCTAGCAACTACTGAAATATTAATTGGTGATGGAACGGGTTTCACTGCAGCAGCATTAAGTGGCGATGTTACAATGGCAAACACTGGTGCTGTAACTATAGGCAATGATAAAATAGATAGTCAACATTATGCAGCGGGTTCAATTGATAACGAACATATAGCAGATGATGCTATAGATTCAGAACACTACGCAGCAGGCAGTATTGATAATGAACATATAGCTGATAACGCTATAGATAGTGAACATTACGCAGCAGGAAGTATTGATAATGAACATATAGCTGATAATGCTATTGATTCAGAACATTATGCAGCAGGAAGTATTGACAATGAACATTTAGCAGATGATGCTGTAGATTCAGATGAGATTGCAGATGGTGCTATTGATTTAGCACACATGTCAAGTGAATCTGTAGATGAAGATAATCTCAAAATATCTAATAGTCCTACTGATGGATATGTATTAACAGCACAAAGTGGAAATGCAGGTGGATTAACTTGGGCAGCAGACTCTACATCAGATTCAACTAAGCTACCTCTAGCTGGTGGTACTATGACAGGACACATATATCACGGAGATGATGTTAGAGGTATATATGGTACTGGTTATGACTTACAGATATATCACGATGGTAGTCATAGTTATATTTTAGACACAGGTATTGGTTCTCTGTTAATCCAAACAGATGGTGAGTTCCACGTACAGAAAGAAACTGGTGGTGAAAATCTGATTGTAGCAAATGTAGATTCTGATGTAAAACTCTACTACGACAACTCAGAGAAACTAGCCACAACCTCTACTGGTATTGATGTTACTGGTACAGTAAACGGTCTTGAAATTAATACACCTGCAACCTCAAACATAGGACTAGGCTCTACAGCAGTAGACTCAATTACTACTGGTGACTATAACGTAGGTATAGGTGATAATGCTTTAACTGCTACTACTGGAGGTAGTACTAATGTAGCTGTTGGTATGTCTGCTTTATCAGGTAACACTACAGGTACTCAAAATATAGCTATTGGTGGCTGGGCTTTGAGTAACATCAACACAGCTAATAATAATACAGCAGTTGGTTATAATTCTATGGCAGCTAACACTTCAGGTGCTGAAAATGTAGCTGTTGGTGCACTTGCTTTAGATTCTAACACTACAGCTTCTTATAACACAGCAGTTGGTAGAAATGCTTTAACAGCTAACACTACAGGCGCAGAAAATGTTGCTATGGGCTGGAACTCTTTAGATGCTAATACTACAGCTTCTTATAATACAGCCCTTGGTTCTAGTGCTTTAGGGGCTAATACAACTGGTGCTTACAACACAGCAGTTGGTCGTGAGGCTTTAGGAGCTAACACTACAGGTACTATGAATACAGCAGTTGGTTTAGATGCTTTAAAACTTAATACTACAGGTAATTATAATACTGCATTGGGTAGAACTTCTTTAGATGCAAATACTACTGGTGGTAGTAATACAGCACTTGGAACATCATCCTTAGGTGCTAACACAACTGGAAGTTACAATGTAGCTATTGGTGAATCAGCTCTAGCAGCAAATACTACAGCTTCTTTTAATATATCAATTGGTCAACAGTCTTTAATAGCTAACACTACAGGTTATTCTAATATTGCAATAGGTGCTTATGCTTTAGATGCTAATACTACAGCTTATGATAATGTAGCAATCGGACACGCTGCTTTATCAGTTAACACTACAGGATATAACAATACAGCAATTGGTAGACACGCTTTAATAGCTAATACTACTGCAGCTTTTAACGTAGCAATCGGTAAGGATACATTGGCTGCTAACACTACAGGGGCTTCTAATGTAGCTGTAGGTAATAATGCTTTACTGGTTAGCACTACAGGTAATGAAAATGTTGCTGTGGGTAAAAATTCTTTAATAGCTAATACTACAGCTCATTATAATACTGCTGTCGGCAGTAGTGCTTTAAGTGCTAACACTACAGGTGATAGGAATGTCGGGGTTGGTAAGAGTTGTATGGCTACTAATACCACAGGTGCTCAAAATGCAGCAGTTGGTTACGCTTCTTTAGTTAGTAATACTACTGGAACTTTTAACACAGCTATGGGTATGAATGCTTTATACTCTAACACTACAGCTGATGGAAATACAGCAACTGGGAATAACGCACTAATTTTTAACACCACAGGTCACCGTAATGTTGCTAGTGGTTATGGTGCTATGTATACTAACACCACTGGTGCTTATAACGTAGCAGTTGGTACAAGTGCTTTAGTTAGTAATACTACAGCTTCTTTCAATACAGCAGTTGGTTTGCAGTCTTTATACTCTAACACCACAGGCGCATCCAATGCCGCTGTCGGTGCTTATGCCCTAGACGCAAATACAACAGCCTCTTATAACACAGCAGTTGGTTATTATGCTTTAAAAACTAATACTACAGGTGTTGATAATACTGCAGTAGGTGCTTACGCATTAGATGCAACTACTACTGGTGGCTATAATGTTGCTGTAGGTAGGGATGCTTTAACAACTAACACTACAGGTGGTAGTAATGTAGCTATTGGTGCTTATGCTTTGGATATTAATAGTACAGGTAGTCAGAATACCTCTGTTGGTCAAAATTCTATGGGCGAGACTACTACAGGTTCTCAAAATTCAGTTTTAGGTGCAAGTGCTTTATATCTAAATACTACAGGTGCTTATAATGTTGCGGTTGGTATGGAGGCTTTAAAAGCTAATACTACAGGTGATTATAACACTTCTATTGGTGCGCAATCTATGTTAGCCAATACAACTGGTGATGATAATGTAGCAGTAGGTTATTATGCTTTAAAATCAAATACCACAGCTATTCGTAATACTGCAGTTGGTAACAGAGCATTATTAGCTAATACTACTGGCAATGATAATACTGCTATGGGTGTTTCTGCTTTAACAACTAATACCACAGGTACATTTAATGCTGCTTTTGGTAGATTGGCTTTATCAGTTAACACTACAGCTTCTAACAATACAGCAGTTGGTTATAATGCTTTAACAGCTAATACTACAGCTAGTAATAACACCGCAGTTGGTTATCAGTCTTTAAAAGCTAACACTACAGGTATTTCTAATACAGCAGTTGGTAAAGATGCTCTAATAGCTAACACTACAGGTGTTGAGAATGCTGCATTTGGTTTTCAGAGTTTATTTAGTAACACTACAGCAGATAACAACACAGCGGTTGGTAGACTTGCGATGTATGCAAATACTACAGGTAGGTTAAATACAGCACTTGGAGCTACTGCTTTAGATGCAAATACCACAGGAGATCAAAATACAGCAGTTGGTGTGGCAGCTTTAGGTGCTAATACTACTGCAGATTATAATACAGCAGTTGGTTATCACTCTTTAAAAGTTAACACTACAGGTACTCAAAACGATGCTCTTGGAGCACACACATTATCATTAAATACAACTGGTGATGATAATACTGCTATAGGTGGTTGGGCACTACAAAATAATACAACTGCTGATGATAATGTAGCGGTAGGTAGACAAGCTTTACAACAAAATACTACAGGTACAAGTAATGCAGCAGTAGGTAGGAGTGCTTTAACAGTTAACACTACAGGTTATAATAATGTAGCTATTGGTCTTCAGGCTTTATATTCTAACACTACAGGATATAGCCACACAGCGATAGGCTTGCGTGCATTGACCTCTGTGGTTAGTACAAACCGCAACACAGCCGTTGGTTATGACGCTGGACGCTATATAACGGGGTACTACAATACTTATCTCGGTGCGGAGGCTGGTTATGGTGCTAATGGAAATAGCTCTGCTACTGCTAATATTGGTATCGGTAATCAAGCACTCGTATCAATTACATCTGGCGGTTCTAATGTTGCCATAGGTTCTTGGACAGGTGGTGTTGCCGCAGCTTTAGCAGCTAATACTACAGGTACTGGTAATATAGCTATAGGTACAGAAGCATTAGGAAGCAATACTACAGCTGATTATAATACAGCTGTTGGAAGAGGGGCTTTAAAAACTAACACTACAGGTGCTTATAATATAGCAATAGGTAGACAGACTTTATTAAATAACACTACAGGTTCTTTTAATATGGGTGATGGCTATCAGGCTTTAGCAGCTAACACTACAGGTGGTTATAATGTAGCTGTTGGTAGTTATGCTATGGCAGCTAACACCACAGGTGAAAGGAATGTTGCAGTAGGAGAAGTAGCATTAGACGCAAATACAACAGGAAGTAATAATACAGCATTAGGCAGACATTCATTGAGTTCTTCCACAACAGCAAGTGATAATACAGCAGTTGGTTATAATTCTATGGGAGATTTGTCTACAGGTTATAGCAATGTTGCAGTTGGTTATAGTGCTTTAGGAGCTATTACTACAGGTAGTTGGAATACAGCAATTGGTTACAATGCAGCTAATGCTAATACAACTGGTGGACATAATGTAACAATTGGTAATAATGCTGAACCATCAACAACAACTGCTGGTAATCAATTTACTTTAGGTGATGGCAATATTCATAACTTACGATGTGATGATACTTCTATTTCAGCATTATCAGATGAAAGAGATAAAACAAATATTGTAGACATACCTCTTGGACTATCTTTTATTAATTCAGTTAGACCAGTTTCTTTTACTTGGAATAGACGAGATGGTATACAAAGACCTTCTTCAAATAAAGACTTTGGTTTCATTGCTCAAGAATTAAAAACGGTAGCAGACGCTACAGACTACGCTGACCATATGAGGTTAGTACAAGATGACAACCCTGACAAATTAGAAGCAGACCCTATGAAAATGTTTCCAATATTAGTAAAAGCAATACAAGAGCTGTCAGCAGAGAACGAAGCCTTAAAGGCTAGATTAACCGCAGGAGGTTTGTAATGGCAATAACAAAAATAGTAAGTGGCGGCATAACAGATAATGCTATAACGAATGCTAAGATGGCAGATGATGCTGTAGCCGTAGCAGACCTAGCAGCTACTGGAACTGCTTCAAGCTCAACGTTCTTAAGAGGAGATAACTCATGGGTTACTCCAACAGATACTAATACAACTTATTCAGTAGGTGATGGTGGATTAACTCAAATTAATTTTACCTCTGCAGACAATACAAAGTTAGATGGTATTGAAACTTCTGCGACAGCAGACCAAACAGCTGCTCAAATTAAAGCACATGTTACTTTACAAACCACAGCAACCTCAAACATAGGACTAGGCTCTACAGCAGTAGATTCAATTACCACAGGTGATTACAATGTAGGACTAGGTGATAATGCTTTAACTGCTACTACTGAAGGTTCTTACAATACAGCAGTTGGTCATAACGCTTTAATAAATAACACCACAGGTGCTACCAACACAGCTAGTGGTTATCAGAGTTTGTATTGGAACACTACAGGTTCTAATAATTCAGCGTTAGGTGAATGCTCGCTACAGTCTAATACCACAGGTGCTAATAATGCTGCGGTTGGTTATAGAGCTTTATATGAAAACACCACAGCATCCGATAATGTAGCAGTAGGTAGACAGGCTTTAGCAGCTAACACTACAGGTGCTAGAAATATTGGAATTGGTAGAAATGCTGGTGTCGCTGCAACAACTGCTTCTTATAATACTCTTATAGGAAGTTATGCTGGTGATGCAATAACTACAGGTGCTAATAATGTAGCAGTTGGAGATAGTGCCTTATCTGCAAATACTACGGCAGCAGGTAATGTAGCAGTTGGTGGTAGTGCTTTATATACTAACATCACAGGAGCTAATAATGTAGCAGTTGGTCTTTCTGCTATGGAGGTTAATACTACAGGTGCTGAAAATACAGCAGTTGGTGCTAATGCTTTAGATGCTAACACTACAGGAATAAGAAATGTAGCTTTCGGTAAAGATGCTCTAACAGCTAATACTACAGCATCTGATAATGCTGCATTTGGCAGACTAGCTTTAGGAGCTAACACTACAGGTGCTAATAATACAGCTATTGGACAAAAGGCATTAGAAGCTAGCACTACAGCAAATAATAATACAGCAATTGGATATGTTGCTTTAGGGTCTAATACTACAGGTGCTCAAAATACAGCAACGGGAATGTATGCTTTATATGCTAACACTACAGCTGATAACAACACAGCTAGTGGTTATGAGGCTTTAAGATACAATACTACAGGTGCTGCAAATACAGCAGTCGGCAGGGGTGCTTTAGCAAACAACACCACAGCATCTAATAATACAGCAATAGGTAAGGAGGCTTTAAAGTTAAACACTACAGGTGCTAACAACGTAGCCTGTGGTAAAAGTGCGTTAGGTCTAAATACAACAGCTTCTTACAATACTGCTATGGGTGAGGGTTGTATGTACAACAATACCACAGGTTCTTATAATACAGCAAGTGGTTATCAGGCTTTAGTTAATAACACTACAGGTGCTAATAACACAGCACTTGGTTATCGGGCATTACATACTAACACTACATCTTACAATAATACAGCAGTAGGTTTTGATGCTTTAAGACTTAATACTTCAGGTCAAGAAAATACAGCTGTTGGTAGACTTGCTTTAACTGCAAATACTACAGGTGATTATAATATTGGGATTGGTTCAAATGCTTTAGGAAATAACGAAACAGGTACTCTAAATACAGCAGTTGGTTCTTATGCTGTAGATGCTAATACTACAGGTACTAATAATACTGGAATTGGCTATGCTGCTTTAAGTGCTATCACTACATTAGGCTACTGCACAGCAGTGGGTGCTGGTTCTTTATCCACTAACACTGGTTCTAATAATACAGCAGTTGGTTATCGAGCTTTAAACGCTAACACTACAGCTTATAACAATACAGCAGTTGGTTTTGATGCTTTAAAAGCTAATACTACAGGAACTCAAAATGTAGCTATGGGCAGACTTACTTTAGATGTAAATACTACGGGTAGTTTTAATACTGGACTTGGTTCTGATGTTTTAGGATCTAACACTACAGGTGCTGAAAATGCAGCAGTTGGTACTTATGCTTTAACTGCTAATACTGAAGGTGAAAAGAATACAGCACTTGGTTATAGGGCATTATTCTCTAATACTACAGCCGATAACAATACAGCAGTTGGTCACGCTGCTTTATACAATAATACTGGTGCTAATAATACAGCTCTTGGATTCGAATCTTTAGCAGCTAACACTACAGGGGATAGTAATACAGCTAGTGGTATGTATGCTTTAAAAGCTAACACTACAGCTTCTGAAAATACAGCTTATGGTTATCAATCTTTATACGCTAACACTACAGGTGGTGAGAATACAGCAGTTGGCAAGCGTGCTTTAAAAGCTAACACTACAGGAGCCAACCACACAGCAGTGGGTAAGAGCGCTTTATATACTAACACTACAGGAGCTGACAACACAGCAGTGGGTAGACAAGCACTTTACGCTAATACTACAGGTAGTAATAATACATCTTTAGGATACAATTCCCTTATTAATAATACTACAGCAGATGACAATACAGCAGTAGGTTCAGATGCTTTACGAGAAAGTACTACAGGTACTCCAAATACAGCAGTTGGTTATAGTGCTTTAAGAGCTAACACTACAGGTGCTAGTAATGTAGCAGTCGGTTATCAAGCTTTAGATGCTAATACCACAGGTTCTTGGAATGTAGCAATAGGTAAAAATGCTTTACACTATAACACTACAGGTAATTCAGGTACAGCAGTTGGTTATCACGCTATGTTGGTAAATACCGGCTCTAATAATACAGCTGTTGGTAAGGAGGCTTTAATAGCTAACACTACAGCAGCCAACCACACAGCCATAGGTTATTATGCTTTAAAGGCTAACACTACAGGTCAACAAAACACAGCGTGTGGTGCTGATGCTTTAGTAGCTAACACTACAGGTTCTGAAAATGTATCAGTAGGTTTTTATTCTTTAAGAGCAAACACTACAGGTAATAGAAATGTAGCAATGGGTTGGTCTGCTTTATTATCTAACACTACAGGTGATGATAACAATTGTATTGGTTATTACGCTGGTAAGACACAAACTACAGCATTATATAATCAAGCAATGGGTTATGCCGCATTATATGGTGCTACTACAGGTAGTAATAATCAAGCTATTGGAGCTGAGTGCTTAGCAGCTCTTACAACTGGTTCTAGTAATACTGCAATTGGTAAAATGGCTGGAAACGGAGTAACAACTGGTGATAATATTATAGCAATAGGAAGTGTTGCAGCTCGTGCCACATCACCAAGTGGTAATCTTACTACAGAAGATAATATTATCTGTTTAGGTAATGACAGTATTACAGCGGCTCACGTTGAAGTAGATTGGTCAATCGGTTCTGATGAACGTGATAAGACAGACTTTACTGCTCTTGACTTAGGCTTAGACTTTGTTAATGATTTAGAACCAGTTACTTATAAGTGGGATAAGCGTTCTAAGTATGGCGATAAGGAAGCTGATGATTATGATTTAAATGCTCAGATACCAGATGGCACACACAAAGAAGATTGGTTAGACATAGGTTTTAAAGCACAGGAAGTTGAGGCACTAGAAATAGCAGCAGGATACAATAAGAGCAATAAAACTAATCTGATTGCAAGTCAGACCGGAGATGGTAAGCGAATGACTTTACAGTACAGCAAGTTTATACCCGTATTAGTAAAAGCAGTACAAGAACTATCTGCAAAATGCGAGGATTTGCAGACTCAAATAGATACCCTCGAAAACGCATAAAAACAGGAGAAAGAAATATGCCAGAAGAAGAAAAAACCGCAGAAGAAATAGCACAAGACTATACTGCGATGGGTCACTCAGTTGATTTGATTAACGCAGGTCAACCAGAGGATATGGAAGATGACGAGTGGACAGCTTGTAGAGCTAGAAATGTAGAGCATCTTGAACTGATGGTCGCTAAAGACTATTGGACAACAGAAGATATGACAGCAGTAAATGCTGCTATAGCATCTTAATTATATAAGGAAATG
>Ga0208156_1000510_pt1 | contig 14586 bp, 23 predicted proteins | sample 1_EtaG_FD_184073 | JGI IMG/M metagenome (GOLD analysis project Ga0208156, IMG submission 184073) | Marine viral communities from the Subarctic Pacific Ocean - 1_ETSP_OMZ_AT15124 metaG (SPAdes) (version 2) | ecosystem: Environmental > Aquatic > Marine > Oceanic | place: Pacific Ocean | collected...
CGTCGCCATCGAAAAGACGAAATTGAAGAAATAGGATTTAACTAATGTTGTTTAAATTTAATAATATATGGAAAGTTGCGGGTATAATACTTGCGTCATGGGCGCTATATGGGTTTTTAGGGTATGATTTTACCGTAGTTACCCTTTTAGCGTGCCTTTTGGCTTTAAAAGTAATACAAGAAACGTTTATTATATAATGGCTAGGAAAAGACGAAAAATAGTGCCTATTAAGACACTAGAAATTGTTAATGTCACAAAAGGAAGTCGAAAGGTAACCGTATTGCCAAATTTCTATAAAAAACGTAAAAAGAAACGTAAAAAACAAACCTAATTACAGAATTACAGCTTAAAAAGTCTTTTTATGGAAAAAAAACAAAATTTTGGTGAATTATCGGCTGCTGACGTACTAGTTGGCGATATAGTAGAGTGGACAATGTGGAATTTTCGCAAAGATGGCTGGGATAGCCATTATGGAGTCGTTATTGAGATAAAAAACAAGTTTATGGGCAACCGATTGGTCTCAACGTCCAAAATTATGCCAATTAACGGCGATCATAGTGAAATTGAGTGCTTTACAATGAACTTACGGACTATTTCACGATCCGAAAATCATAATAATGAATAATACGAATTATAAAACTATTTAATGTGTGTCGCGAACAAAAGGGTCTTTTTTGCTGTGATCAACATTCTAAAACCACTTATTAAGCAATTTATGCCATTTGCACAAGAAAGAATAGGTTTTGATCACCCTCCAAAGCTCTTTTTGCGTCAAGACACTCAAAATGCCGATAATCCACTCGGAAAAACCGCATATTACGACTTTCAAGCAAAGTCTGTGACACTTTACATCACAGGCCGTCATCCAAAGGACATAATGCGCTCTCTAGCACACGAATTGGTTCATCACAAACAAAATTGTGATGGACAGTTCGAGAATATTGGGGAAATGGGCGAAGGATACGCTCAAACTAACCCACATTTGAGACAAATGGAAATTGCAGCTAACAGAGATGGAAATATGTGTTTCAGAGATTGGGAAGACAGCATAAAAGGTACTATTTATAATGAACATCTACTAAAAGGAGTTAATAACACGATGTCTACTAAAACTTGGAAAAATAAGGAACTTACAACGCTCCTTTCAGAAGCATGGGGATTTGGGTTTGATCTTAAGCGCCTAAATGAAGATGATGAGGGCAATAAGCCACCATGGTTGGAGGAAGAACCCGAAAAGAAAGAAGAAAAAGAGGAAACACTTGACGAAATGTGTCCTGATATGTCTCATGGCGCCGAGGAAGAAATGGGCGCCACGGCGATGGTTACGGGAGACGAAGAAGAGGGAGATCCCGGCGACCCCAGTGCTATTGTTGATGAACTCAGCGCGCTTTTGGCGCGGTTGCAGGCTGCTCTTGGCGGCGAAGAAGAAGAGGAGTTTGAAGAAACTGCGGAAGGCGCCTTGGTCGCGACCGAAGGCGGTGGGGCCCACAAGAAGGACCCCAGAAACCGTCGTAAGGACGATCCAAAGGCGAAGTCGTTAGAAGAAGACAAGCTTGAAGAACAAGTACGTAAAGTTATTCGGCGCGCGATGCAGAAGCTATATAAAGAGAATAAGAAGTAATGCGGAAGAAATATAAAAATTGCGACTTGGTTAAAAATAATAAAAAAACAACGACATCGCAATCTTATATTTTTACTGCATGAATGGTATAACAAATACGGAGATTCACAAATGTCATTAGGTGCTAATTGGCGAAAATTCCTTTTAAACGAAGAAATGGAAGAAAAAACCATTTTTACGTATATTCAAGGGCTTCAAGAGATTATTAACAATTTTAAACCTCGAACTATGACGGAAAAGCGTCGGTTTGCGTTGGCTAAACAACAAATAAAAGAAGTTAAACGTCACGCTCGCCGAATGCAAAATGAAGTTCATGTTTTGCAAGAAAAACTTAATATTCTCGAAGAGAGTCTGAACGAAAACGAGGAACGATAAATGGGCGGACTTGGCGGCCATATGGCGCATCTGTCCGAAGATTTGGACCTAACCTTTAGTGAAATAATAGAGGTTCTAGGAAAAGTTGCCCGTGCAGAGATAAAAAACGTTACAGAAAAGGTTGATGGACAAAACCTTTTTCTATCTGTAGATGATACAGGAAATTTCCGCGCTGCTCGAAGTCCTAGCGATATTGCAAAGGGTGGTATGAGCCTCGATCAGTACGTCGCCAAGTGGAAGGGACACCCTGCTGAAGATGCGTTTATGAACGGCTTCAGAGCCCTTACAATGGCTCTAAAAAACTTGGACGCACAAACACTCCAAGATCTTTTTTCTGGTGGGGAAAGGTACATAAATATGGAAATTATGTATCCTAAAAATCCGAATATTATTCATTATACTTCTCCCCAAATCGTCTTACACGGTTTGAAGTACGTTGGTAGTCAAGAAGACAAAGAAGAGCAAAAAAGATTGGAAGCTGCGGCAGATGATGCCTTTAAACAGTTAGTAGAACTTGTAGAGGCGGCCGAAAGTCAAGTTGGTGAAGAACTTTGGAGAGTTAACGGTCCTAAATTGGTTGAACTGAAAGCATTGGCTGATGGATCCGCTTTAGAAAGGGTAACAAGTAAAATCCAGCAAATTGCAGCCCCTGTTGGTCTTAGTGCCACATTAGGCGACTTAGTAGAAGTTTATTTAAGACAATATGCCCAAGAAGCCGGCTTATCTGACGATATTACCGATAAAATGTTGCTTTTGCTCTTTGATACAGAGGAAGCCAAAAAGAAAGGAATAACTGTTTCATCATTAAAGAAGGAAGTTCCCCCGGAACTGAAACCAACCATTTCAAAATTGGGCACCAAAACAAATTCTAAAAAAGTTATTATTTCTATTCTTCGACCTTTAGAAATAGCCGTCAGCGATTTTGCTATTGCAGTATTACGCGGACTGAAAAGCTTCTTTGTAGACGCACACGATGAAGAAGTTGTGCGCATGCGCCAAGAGTTGGAACAGTCGATTGCATATTTAAAAACGTTAGCGGACAGTGGAGATCCCAAAGCCGCCGAATTAATTGACAAACAGCTAGAAAAACTAGGAGATGTTGAAAATGTAGCCTCCTCAATGGAAGGCGTCGTATTTGAATATCCACCTGGGTCCGGTAAAATATACAAATTAACCGGAGCATTCGCGATGGCAAACCAATTGATTGGGAGGGCCCGACGTTCTGGAATGAACGAAGGACTATCAAAGAGTCTCACGATTAACGTCTCCGAAAACCATCAAATTACAAAAACCCTCCGAGAATGGATCGCGGAAATGAAAGAAGCGCGCCACATTCCAGGCAAAGTACCTTTTCTCGTTTATAACGATCTTTTAAAGGGTGCTTTAGTCGTAGAATCAGTACGCCATGAAGATGCCCAAGAAGTTATTTATAACACCGTTTATGAATACACTAAAAATTTCTTACAAGAAGCAATAGTTATCGAATTAGAAGATGAAAACGAAGATCCGGTAACGGATAGCGAGTTTACACCGAAGAGAAAGAGGACAATTGCGATTGTGCCTGGTGCTTTTAAACCACCACATCAAGGGCATGCCGATATGGTTCAACAATATGCGAACAAAGCTGATAAAGTTATCATTTTAATATCCAAACCCACCAAGGCCGGCAGATATTTAGATGACAAAACTGAAATTTTACAATCTCACGCAGAACAAATATGGAGAGACATTTTCTTACCTCAGATATCTGGCGCCGAAATAGAGATCAAAACTGATTCTGATTATGCTTCTCCCGTACAAGCTGGCTTAGACTATATTGGGACCCAGGGACCATTAGATCCACAAACAACTCGCGTTATTCTGGGGGCTAGTGACAAGCCCGATGATAATGGAATTCCCGATTGGCATCGATGGAAGGACGCTCACACATATGCTAAACCTGGCTTAGAAATAATGGATCTTGAGGGAAACGCGGTAAAATGTTTACATAGAGCGTGTGAGACACCCTTTAGCGCTACCACTATGCGAGAACTTATTAGTGATTTAAGAGAAAATCCCAACCATCCCACGGCGCGAAAACAATTGAGCGAATTTGTTCCTCCAAATAAAATAGATGAGTTGCTTGCGGTTTTTGGAGAGTCAAAAGCAAAAGTACAAGAGATAGCTGGTAATAGTATGAGTGGCGGGGCGGTGGGAGGTCCCTCGGGCCCTTTATCTACATCGGGTAAGAAAAAAGAAGACCCAGAAGAAGAGGAGAGTATAATTAGACATGAAAATATTGACTTCTCCTTGGTTGAGGAAGTTTTAGAACTAATTATTGGAAGAGGTGTATAATATGAACAAAGAAGAGAAAGTTTTAAGAGAGAGCATTAGACAAGCGATTCGAATTGTTAAAAAGAAAAGATTAGACGAAGAAGGCAAATTTAGAAAAATCATTCAGTCATTTATTGATTATGAATTAAAAATGATCAATGAAGCTGGCCAAGTGCCAGATGATCAGCCCACTCCTAATAAGTCTACTGGAATTAACGTCTTAGAAGATCTTCTTAAAAAGATAATCCCTCAATTAGAAATTGATTATCGCATGATGACTACTGCGGATGAGCAGCGGAAATCTTTTAGAGCACATATCGTTAATGCCGTTATTAATACACTGACACCAGCCGAAATTAACACCGAGGCGGGAGATGAAGAAGCGGAAGAAGAACGACTCGCTGCTAAGCGCGATACAGAACTGTCTGAAGACATTGAAGTAGAGATTGAAGATGATGATGCGGATAAATTTATCGATATTCGTACCGACGCGGAAAAATCCGCAGAAGAAGGCGAAGAAGAAGAAGCAGCATCCCCCGAAGAAGAGTTTGGCGCAGGCGTGGAAGGGGCCGACGAGACCGGTCGTAATATGGCCTATAATTCTTTTAAGAAAATCGAGAGCAGTACTATTGATTCTTACGAATTGCTCTCGAATGAAGAAGACCAAGAGTTGTTTTATGATTATTTGATTGCCAACTTAAAACTCTATTTTGACAAATTTGAAACAGAACTTACACCAGAAGTGACGGAACCCACCAATCAGGCTTACGATACAGCCAAAGATGACGTGGCAGCCGCTGGTGGAGGAGGAGAATTGGGAGGATCCGAGATGGCGCCACCCGGTGAAGAAGAAATCGAACTAGAATTATGAAACTAATACTAGAAAATTGGAATAGATATCTTATCGAAGAAGAGATTGAAAATTCTATTCAATATAAAAATTTTGAATCTGAGGATTGTTTAAAAGCCTTTCTGAATGAAGAATATCAGAGAAGGGGAGTTTATTTAACGGAAGAACAGTTAAATGAAAAATTGAAGGAATTCATACCTCGATGGGCGAAAAAACTGGGTAAAGCCGGTGCTGGTGTCGCTTTAGCTAGTACTATGATGGGCGCGGCATCTGCCGGCACACCAGACTACGCCGCCATGGCAGCCCAATCCAGAGCGGCGCGCTCTCAACTTGAGAAACAAGTAGATATTTCCGGACAACAACAAGCTATTCAGCAAGGCGACACCGAAACAGGTAAAGTGGTAGATAATGGCGATGGAACATTTAGTCTTACTCTGCTCGTAAGCGATTTGGTACCAACCCAGCAGATTGAAACCCTGAAGGGTCTTGGACACTTAGATTCGATGCTTAAGGCGGGGGCTCAGGAAGAACTCGGCAAAGCGGTCGGGGGCACCGATATCAAAGGGACTAAACTTAGTTACCTGAATGCTCAAGGTGACAAAGTTGGATCCGGAGCGGCTCATTACGTAATTATAACAGCTAGCGTATCTTAAAAAAAATAATACTTGACCTCTATAACTTTGGTGATTACATTATAACTATTAATTCTTGGTGTTCTTCTTAATTTTACTATACTAACACATGCTAGCACATACTAACAAGAGAAAATCTACCACTAAACACAAAAGTGTTATAAATTATCTCAAAAATGATAATCTTATAAATGAAATATCAGAAAACTGAGTTTAAAACTAATTTTAGAATTCCTTTACAATGGCATGAATATAAGTGTATTTTTGTACCAATTCCAAAAACAGGCACGACTTCTATTGATCTCATTATAAACAGACCCCACTCCGATAATGGACATCCCGATATTATAGAAATAAAGGGAAAATTGTCACCAGAAGAATTCAAGTCTTATTTTAAATTTTCATTTGTTAGAAACCCATGGGATCGAGCGGTATCTATTTTTATTAATAGACCGCAATTTCATGGACATACGAATTTTTTAGATTTTATAAAATCCTATACACTGGCATCGCAATATTGTCGTTGGCCATCACCTAAGAAATATCAACGAGATTGGTTAGTCGATGAAGATGATAATATTATAGTAGATTTCATTGGAAGATTTGAAAATCTTGTGGAAGACTTTAACACTGTTTGTGACAAAATAGGAATTCAACGATCAGAATTTCCCCATAAAAACAATCGCGATTCGAAAAAACATTATACAACGTATTATAATAAAGAAACCATTGAGATTATAAGAGAAAGATTTGATAAAGATATTGAATATTTTGGATATAATTTCGAAAATAATCCTTGACCCCTTTAGCTTTCGTGATTACATTATATTTATTAATTCTTGGTGATCTTCTTAATTTTACTATACTAACACATGCTAGCACATACTAACAAGAGAAAATCTACTACCAAACACAAAAGTGTTATAAATTTTCTAAAAAATGATAATCTGATAAATGATGAGTTACTGATATTAATCAATAGTTTGACATTAGAAGATTTAATAGCTATCAAATTAGAATTATGTGCAACACATCTAAATAATCGTCTTTATGGGCTTGACATTTGGCGAAGAACAGGGTATATTATTAAAGACTCTCTTTTGAAATTTGCCATATCCACAACTAACTCAAAAAAGGATGCGGCAAGATTCTTAGGATTAACATACATGGAATTCAAAAGAGTGCTCGGAAAATATGAAGTTGAAGACTATTTTAAAGACAAGGAGGAATAAATGTCGTTAATTGGAAAGCCGGTATATCACGTACATGATGTGAACAAAATTCAATTTGGAAATGTGATTTCCGAAAAGATGGAAAAGACATGGAAGTGGGTTAAGATCAATTGGAAGAATGGAACACCCACCAATATTTACAATTCACCTACCATCGATACTGATTCTAATTGGTTCAGAGTTGATACTGTAAGGGTGTTTAACCCACAGGATATGATTTATGATTTGCAGAAGTTATGATTTGCAAATTATATAAATGGAATGGTAGATTTATTGAAGGAGAGCTTTTGGGTCAACATAAGACCCAAGCGTTAGCCCTCAAGAGAGCTAAAAAAGAAATAGAATTTAAATTTGCAGTAAAAGATAAGCAGAAAAACGAGACACTAATTTGGTTAGACGATGAAAATCATTCCCCAGTTGGTGTCATTGTTTGTAAGAAGTAATATTTATATACGGGGTGCTAATGGTTTCGACAGGGTAAGGAAGATAAAGAGTGCAAGTAGGTTAGACACGACCTAAACAGTTCAAATTTAATAGTTGCCAATAACAACGATAATTTCGACGTAGCCATCGCGGCTTAATCGAGGAGGCCGCTCAAAGCCTTCTATCCAATTTGAGCAAAACAACAGATAAGTTGTAAAAATCAAACCATTTAATGCAACAGGATGGTAAGCATTAGATTAAAACCATCTAACTTTGTCAGTTTGTGATAGTAAATTGACTAAACTTGTGAATGACTTAGTATAAGAGCTATTCTGGACAGGGGTTCAATTCCCCTGCACTCCACCATTTTAAAGAGGGGAATTAGCTCAGTTGGGAGAGCATCAGAATGGCATTCTGGGGGTCAAGAGTTCGAGTCTCTTATTCTCCACCACGCGGGTGTAACTCAGTGGTAGAGTCTCACGTTGCCAACGTGATTGTCGCTGGTTCGAATCCAGTCATCCGCTCCATAACCTACAATAAGAGGAACAAATGCCAAAGAAAAGACAATCACCAACAATTTATAAAAAATCTTTACAAAAACAATGGAAGCAGCAAATTGCTGATGATATTTATGATGCACAGCTAGAAGATCTACAACATCTTTTAGAAAAGAAACAGCGCCTAAAGCGCAAGGAATTGTTCACAGATGGCACATCCGAATGACATAATACAAGTAGTTAATATTATAGAACAGCCAGATGGAGGAACCCGTATAATATTTGATGTTTCACCTGAATTTGTAAATTGGTTTAAGAAATGGCAAGGATTAAAACGCTGGAGCCCCAAGCGCTTTCAGAAAATTATGACAGAGGCGCTTGAAAGATACTTACATCATACTCAAGTGAATCCTATGTTTGATCCAGAGCTAGAAGAGCCCGCCAGTAGTGGCGATGATGAAGCGCTATACAAAATCTTTGGTGGTGATTGATGGTCTTTAAAGTGGGAGACTTAGTACAATTAAATTTTAATGATGGTTGGCGCTCGTCAGTGTGGATTAAAGATGCACACTCAGGTAGCGATTTAACATGTTCTTCTCCTTATAAAGGCATTGTGACGGAAGAAGCAGTGTCATTGAGCGGCTACTGGATTATAAAAGTAAAGTTTTTTAACACCGGCGGAACATTCGAATTTTTAAGAGAAGATCCAAAATTAACACTTATTTCACGCTAACGATATAGTTATTATATGGATATAAGAGCATACAAATGTATGTCTTGCGGCGATATTATTTATTCGCGCGCCCCATGGGATAAACGAATGTGTTACTGCGGTCACGTAGCGGTCGAAGGTGGTCTAAACGAACAGTTTATGACATGCACACCCGTGGCCCACGTTCAAACCTTAGATATCGATGTCTTTGTTACCTCTCAGCAATTATTTGACGATTGGGATAAGGTACGAAATAAATTTGGTTTAATTAAGGACTAAGAGGAAGTTGGTAGATATATACAATCTACAATAAGAGTACAATGATGGCACCAGATGAATTAATTGAAATTGATGAACCTGATGATTGGAACGATATAACCGATAGAATTGAGCGCTCTTTGTGGGAAATTATGAATGAATGGAATTTGCCCAAAGACGAAATAAAAAAAGCGGTATTTTCGCGAAGGATCAGCAGAGAGAACAATGAATTTGATCCCAGAACTAAAAAAATAGAAATTTAACTCTATTTACTGTAGAACCCCCGGAGTTCCGATGGATGTTTTATAGGGCAATATTATTATTCTTAGCGTGCGTCTTGGGATGCAATTACGAATATTCAATAATGGGTTCTAAAACTGAAGTTGTAGAAAAAGAGGTTACGGTTACCGAGACAGAGATAATCGAAATCGTAACAATAGAAGAAGTCCCAGTTTACATATATGATACAGGACTTGTATATAGCGATGATATATGGGTTGAATCGTTTGTTCAACCCACTGGAAACGACGGCGTCGATATTATTTGGGTGATTGATTTTTCCGGATCAATGAATGGTGACTATGATAGATTGATGGCAGGGATTGAAGCAATGATGAATGCATTGCCTAAAACCAATTGGCGCCTTAATATAGTTTCTACAGATGCTGATAATGCTGCTGTTGAAGAACAATTTCCCTTAGTACCGGGCGACACTATAGATGATGCTAAAGCCTTATATAATAGTGTCTCAGGCGGAAATCGAGAAGATGGATTTGAAGCAGTTCATGATTATATTGAAGATAATGCATATGCCTCTACGTGGCTTCGAGATGATGCGTCTCTGTTAGTAGTATTCGTTTCTGATGAAGATGATCAAAGCATCCAGGATATGATATCATTAGATGATTTTATCGATTGGTATGCTATTCAACGAGAAACCGTCTTTTTATCTAGTATTGTTAATTTAGAGCCCGTTGACTCTTCGTGTAATACTAGCGCTCACAATGTAGGAGAACGATATATTGATGCGACCAATTATTTTAGTGGAATTATTGTAGATATTTGTTCGGATGATTGGTCTACGGGTGTAGCCGATGCCACCAAACAAGTAGAACCATACGAAGAATGGACTTTAAATTATATTCCTATTGAAGATTCTATTAGAATTTTTTATGATGGGGTCGTAAATAGCGGTTGGGTGTATGATTCAACCACAAATGTAGTAGATTTTACAGGAAACATGCCTGAAAGTGGAGTATTAGTAGAAATTAGTTATTTAAGGCAATAAAAAATGTTAATAGAAGTATTGAAAATAGGACTTTTGTTTTTGGCTAGCGGAATTCTTTTCGCTAGCATTATTTATTTACGCCACAAAAGACAAATTAAAGAACAATTTGAAGAATTAATAAATTATCCTACACTTGTTCACGATATAGTGTATCCTAATGAAGATATAAGAGATGATCTGTCGCGTAATAGATTAATATATGACAGGCAACTTCAGAAGTGGATAAAATTGCGAGAGATAGATTAAACAGCTTGAACCAAATACATTAGTATTATTTGATATTGATGGAACCCTCACCGAACCACGCAAAATAATTTCTCGAACAGTATTAATAGCTTTGCGGGAATTGTGTCGCTATGCTGAAGTGGGATTTGTAACGGGAAGTGATTTAGAATATATTAAAGAACAACTGTGGCCACTTTTAAATGATCCTATTGTGAGGATCAATTGCCACTTGTTGCCGTGCAATGGAACGAAATATTATATTCCCTATGGAGACGAAGATCCCAAGCTCCAGGAAATACACAATGTTTCAATGAAGGCAGAAATTGGCGAAAAGACATTTAATCGATTGATGGGTGCTCTTTGCATGCTTCAAGGTGAGATAGTTCAAGAAATGGAGTATGAAGTACCGCTCTCCGGTCATTTTATTCAAAATCGGGAATCGATGCTAAACTGGTGTCCAATCGGCCGAGACGCCATCGATAGTCAGCGGGAAAACTTTAAAGCTTTAGATAAACTATATAAAATTCGTCATAAGTACTTAGAAATTTTAAATGATTATATTGATAGTACCAATGCTAAGCTAGTAGTTAAGCTCGGTGGGAATACTTCCTTTGATATCTATCCACGTGGTTGGGATAAAACCTATGCATTGACTCATTATAATGCTCATGAATGGGATTTTTGGTTTGTAGGGGATAGATGTTCGGTGGATGGAAATGATTTTGAATTGTTTAATTTATTAAAACCGAAAGGTCGCGCCTTTGAAACGGGGGGACCAGAAGAAACGGTAGAGATAATTGATTTTCATATTTTAAAAGAATTACAACAGGAGATAAAGATATGACAATAACGAATGGAATGTTTGATGAGAATAATAAAGAAAAAGAAAGACCAACCATAATGGTATCGGGAGGATTTGATCCGGTGCATGTCGGTCATATTCGTTTGATTTTAGAGGCGGCCACTTTTGGAGATGTAATAATAATTGCTAATTCGGACAAGTGGCTCTTTCGCAAGAAAGGATTCGTCTTCATGACGTTTGATCAGCGAAAAGAAATATTGGATGCGATTAAAGGAGTTGTTCTAGTAGATTCAGTAGATGATAAAGATGGAACAGTGTGTGAGGCGATCCGAACACATAAACCTGCCTATTTTGCTAATGGAGGAGATCGTGAGAGAACAAACACACCAGAGGTTGAGTTATGTAATCAATTAGGAGTGGAATTGTTATGGGGAGTGGGCGGAGACAAAAAAAGCGAAAGTTCTTCGGATTTAGTGAAAAAAGCAAGAAATTTTGATGTTCTTAATGAACAGACAGTAAATCAACATTCTGATCGTTAATAAATGGAATTATGATAAATAATACTATTTATTTGTAGATAGGAGTAAAAATGTTGAAATTTTTGGTATTGATTTGTAGTATGTTAATGTTGGTGGGGTGTACTTCGGAGAAAACACAATCATCCGCCCCAGCCGGTGCTGACGGCGAAAGTGGAATCTTGGAAGATATTCTGATTGGAGAAATTGAACAGGAATTAGGTGTTTATGAAAACGGTGATTGTGCGCACTGGGTAGGAGATACTCCTTGTAATTTGGTGTTGAAAGATCAAAATGATGAATATTGGGAACTATATTCATTCAAAGGGCGCCCCATTGTGATTGACTTTTCGGTTATGTGGTGTGGACCTTGTAAAGCTGCAGCAGATAAAGCAGAAGAATTTTACGATGACTATGCCTCATATGATTTAGAATATGTAACAGTTTTAGTAGAGGATACATCCGGCGACGAGCCCGATCTGAAAGATATACTAATTTGGGTTAATGACCATGGCACCGAAGACTCATCCGTATTGCAAGGGCTTCAAGATGTTGTAGATTATGCCGGAATTGAAGGCTATCCTCTTGGATCATGGCCCACCTTTGTCTTTATTAATCGAGACATGGAAGTACATTGGGGAATGCACGGCTGGAATGAAGAGACAGTGAGATCTTATATTGAAGAAATACTTTAGAAACTAATTACTCACGAGTTTAATGACTACAAAGAATTATGTTTTGGATACCAGTGTTTATCTAACAGATTCTGAATCTATTTTTAAATTTGATAATCACAATATTTTTATACCCTTAAAAGTGTTAGAAGAGATTGACAAACACAAAAAGAGACAAGATTCTGTAGGGCTGAATGCTCGGAGAATAATTCGCATCCTTGATGAGATGCGAGAAAAGGGTTCATTGCACGATGGCGTAAAAATAGGTGAAAACAAAGGATTTCTTAAAGTAATGTCATATGGATGTTTACAAGATGCATTTTTTCCGCCCGATCTCGATATAAGAATTCCCGATCATACTATTATTGCCACAGCAAAAGCAATACAAACCAAAAACCCCAATGTTCCGATGATTGTAGTAAGTCGCGACATCAATATGCGCGTTATTTGTGATTCGGTGGGACTTGAAGCCGAAGATTATATTTGTGAAAAGGCCGTCCCCTCTTCTGATGAATTATATAAAGGATTTTCTACTCACATGGTTGATGATCAAGTAATCGATAGATTTTATGAAGGTGAAGATATTTTAATTGAGAAAGAAGAAATAGAAGAGACCTGGCACCCCAACCAGTACGTCATGATGATATCTAATGCCAATCAAAAAAAGAGTGCATTAGCACGCTTCGGCGGGCACCACGTTTCTCTTAAAAAGGTTGTCCATGACAGGATACCTGATTGGAAAATCTTTTCTAGAAACAAGGAGCAGGCGTTTGCGATTGATCTCTTATTAGACCCCACAGTTAAAGTTGTGACGCTCATCGGCCGCGCCGGTTCCGGAAAAACTTTATGCGCCATCGCCGCTGGTTTACAACAAACAATTGGCTTGAGAGAAAATCATTATTCTCGCTTAATTGTATCGCGACCGGTACAACCGCTTGGAAAAGATATTGGGTATTTACCCGGAACCATGCAAGAAAAAATGCTTCCTTGGTTGATGCCAATTCAAGATAATTTACAATTTTTAATGGGAAACGATAAAAGTGCTTTACAAATCTACCTAGATAAGGGTAAAATAGAAATCGAAGCATTAACATATATTCGTGGCCGCTCAATATCGGATGCATACATTATTATCGATGAAGCGCAAAATTTAACAATGCACGAGGTTAAAACTATCATCACCAGAATTGGCGAAGGAACAAAAATTGTTTTAACAGGGGATATTGAACAAATTGATAATATTTATGTTAATGAAACCTCGAATGGTCTCGCGCATGCCGTAGAAAAGTTTAAAGAGTTTTATTTGTCAGGACATGTGACATTTAAAAAAGGCGAACGCAGCGAAACCGCAACTTTAGCCTCAAAAATCTTATAATGGAGTAAAAATGGAAGACAAAGTAAAAACAGAAGAAGAAGCACACCTCAATCCAATGCTATCGATGCCGGTAGTTAAGGATTCAAAACTTAAAGAATATCTCGTAGAGTACGTGGGTACTAAGTTTAATAAGGAAGAAGTCACAGTCAACATGGTCGCAGAAATTTTGGCTGTTGAGTTTCCTGAATTTATGTATGCATTTGCAGAAGAGAATTTTCTTCGAGGATACCAACTAGGACTAGACGATGTTGATAAACTATCTACAGAACAAACAACACAAGTTGATGGAACAACTGAATAACTTTTATACTTCTAATGGTATACATGTTTATGTTGATTCACCTTTAAACAACAAAGAGATTGATTTAGAAAAATTAATCTCTAAAGTTGAAAGCACAATTCCATCACATTTACTTTCCGAAGTGGAAATGGTAATTGTAGGATGGTTTGATGAATTTGAAAACCGTAAAATTAATGCATTTTACAAAGACGGAACGCTTCATATATCTAATATTCAAGATAATATGATTGATATGTATGATGATATTGTGCACGAAATAGCACATTCTTTCGAAGAGCCCTATGGATATGAAATTTATGGAGATAAAAAAATAGAAAATGAATTTTTAAGAAAACGTAAGTATCTTCATGATATTTTATGGAAGATGGGACACAAAATTCCACTAAATGTGTTCATGGATACGGAATATAATGAAGAGTTGGATATGTTTTTATATGAAAAGATAGGATATAATAAATTATCGAGTATTGTTCAGGGTATATTTGTCTCGGCT
>Ga0208156_1000513_pt1 | contig 14557 bp, 6 predicted proteins | sample 1_EtaG_FD_184073 | JGI IMG/M metagenome (GOLD analysis project Ga0208156, IMG submission 184073) | Marine viral communities from the Subarctic Pacific Ocean - 1_ETSP_OMZ_AT15124 metaG (SPAdes) (version 2) | ecosystem: Environmental > Aquatic > Marine > Oceanic | place: Pacific Ocean | collected...
GGACTGACTCACCAGGAAACCCATGTGATAATTATGGTGGTGAGGAAGGTGGTGGTGATGATGATGATTGTGAACCACCACCAGGCGGTTGTCCACCTACTGAATTTTGGAATTCGAACTCATGCACTTGTGAGTGGATAGCATGAGTAATAAAGGATTAGGAGACATTGTAGAAGCTGCTATAAAAAGAGCAACATTTGGAAGAGTTCGCCCTAAAAAAGGATGTGGTTGTGAGAAGAGAAAGCAATGGCTCAATGAAAAGGGAAATAATGCTTTAGATGCAATTAATAAGATACAAAATGGAAAGATAAAATAATGGCTTGGACACCAAGACAGCCTAGATTAGATTACGGAGCTGCAGATGCGATGCGTGAACTGAATGCATTAATATTAGGATTAGCATCGAAACATATTGAAGCCAAGCAAGATGAAGAAGAAACTAAACTGGAGTTAGCTTCAGATAGGTTAGCTAGTCTTGAAAAAAGAAGAAATACATATGAAGTTGCTTATCTAGAGAAACAAGCCCAAATTGCTGGTTATACAGGAGAAGCAGATAATTTAGGAGATCTATATAAAACTGGTAAGGTCCAAGGTATAACAGCAGATATATATGAAGAGCCTTTTAAATATTATGAGCAAACTATAGCTGCTACTGATGAACAAATAAAACTTCTAAATCCTGCAATAATTAATTCAATAGATAATTTATTAAGACTTAGTCAGGCGGAGAACTTTTTAACTAAAGGTGTTGGGGCTACTTATACAACAGGTGTGACTGAAGAAGAGAGGGGAACATGGGGGCCTGAGGACATTACACAAGATATCTTTAGGGAAAAGTATTATCCTGAATTAGAAGAAAAGGCTCTAATGCCTAAACCTCTGGAGACTTACTTTGAAAAACACAAGTTTGATCCAGGTGTTGCCGAAGGTCTTGAGGCACGGAGATTAACAAAATTAGAATTAGAGGAGAGGGTAGTTGGGGGAGTATCTAGAAAGCAGATTATTAATGAATCTTTAAATAGAGCTGGTGAGTATTATCCTATGATAGATGAGTCTGGCGTTGCAATGATGCAGGCTACTTTTGGATATGGAGAATTTCTTTCTGGTCTGAAAGAAAAAGATACTAGTATGCAAGATAGTGGAAAGCAGACTTTTAGTGTTGAAACATTCAGGATAGGATTATTGTTTGATCCTCAAATTGCTCTTGAGTTAGGTGTGCCATTGGCAGATATTAAAAATCTTCCTGCAGCTGAACTTGAGAAGTTATATCTAACACTGTCAGAAGGTAAGGCAACCTCTTCATTAGTGTTGGATGCAATGGAGATAGGAGAAACTATATTTAATGAGAATAGTCAAGAGAGAAAATATAGTAGATCTGATATTAAGGCAGGAATTAAAGTTCCTCTTTTTAATACAAGAGATGAACTTATAGCAAAAGCATATATGCAGTATAGAGAAAATAAGAATATAAGTCCAGATTTAGCTGAAAAATATAGGAGTGATGTTTTTTATATTCTTGGTATAGATCTTAGATCTGAGGGTACTGTAAGAGGAATATTAAGAAGATATTTCAGAACAAATTCTGTAGAAGGGCTTACTGGCAGAAAGGGTGGTTATGACAAATTGAATGTTGAGGATCTTACTGCTAGTGAAGCTTTGCTTTTAGATGATTGGGTGAATCAAGTTAGAGATCAATATTATTATGATATAAAAGAAGATAAATGGATTACAAATATTAGTGGAGCTGGGGTTGAATATGAGTAATGTATCAGCATTTGATAAGCTTAGAATAAAAGCAGATTTTGCTAGAGCTAAGCAGGATTCGGTTAGAAAGGCTACTGCAGAGGAGGCTGCACAGATTCTTGCAGCACAACAGGCTGCAGAAGAAGAGAGATTAGCGACTGCAGAAGTTGCTGATGAAGGTCAGCTTTCATATGGAGTTCAACCGAAGATTCCTGGAATACAGGAGGGGCCAAATCCACTTAATGTATTTGGAAAAGGGCTTTTACTTCAGACAGAAGCAGATATACAGCGAGCAGCAGGGCAGAAAGAGCTTTATGGGAAGGGAGGTCAGTATATAAAAGAAAAGGTAGGGCCATTAGTAGGGAAGATGATGGGAGGAGATTATCAAAGATCAGTAGTCGCAAATACAATTGGTTTTCCAGTAGATGCAGCTAATGCACTTTTGTCTTTATTGGGGATTGAAGTAAGTAGTAAGCCTTTCATGGGATCTAGACAGATCAAAGAATCTCTTGATTATTTGTCAGATAAACCACACTCTGAAAGGTATATAAGATAAAAGATGAGTAACGGTAATACATATATTGAATCCGAAGAAGCTAGGAAACGCAGAGAATATAAAGAAAAGATGCTAGAATTATATAATCAGCAGATGCAGGCTGATTATGTAACTGATGAGGATGAGAGCAGTATGATGATGGATTTTGCTGGAAATCTTTCATGGGGGGCTCTTTCTTCTGCATCATGGGGAGCATTAGATGTAGCTGCATTAACAGAAACTGGTAAAAAAGGAAGATCAGCTCTTGCTCTTGGTACATATAAGCCATGGGAAGAACAGACTGGAGCTGGTAAGGTTGGATATATAGCAGGACAAGGCTTAGGAATGTTGGCTACATTTAGCTGGACTGCTAAGGGTCTTGGTTTACTTAGTAAGCTTCTTACAAGAACAGCAACAAATAAGACAGGTACATATATAGCAAGAAAAGCAGGTACTGAAGCAGTAGAAAAGTTTGGTGAGAAAAGGGGTATTGAGCTTTTAACAAAGTATGGTGATAAGTTAGCAGCAGGTGAGGTTGATGATCTTGCTTTAGAAGGTCTTGAGAGAGGTACTCTGGCTGCTATGAGGGAGGCTACTAAAATAGTTAGGTCTCCTGGATATAAGAGACTTTGGAAACACAGTCAAGAAGCATATACTTCTGCTGTAGATGACCTAAGTCGTAAATTACTTGGTGAGATGCCTGACATGGGACTTGAGTCTGCAATGAAGTTGTCAGATGATCTTATATCTTCTTCCATGAAATATTCTACTCATCAATTTCATAATTACATGGATGGATTGATTGGAAGGGCTGCTGCATGGACAGCAAAGGGTCCTGGTGTTGCTGGAAGAGCTGCTGAGTGGACTCTAACTGGAAAAACAGGTCAATTGATATCTGCTATGGCAAGTGATGCAGCTTTAGGATTTACACATCATTTAGCTCAAGCTGCTGTTGAGAATATAACTTATAAAACTGGTGAAATTTTAGGTGGGGAGTTTGATCAAAAAGAATTAAAGCATTTTGAGAATTTAAATTCAGGTTTTATGGAGACTCTTAAGCATTCTGGTAAGTCTGGATTATGGATGTCATTGATTGCACCAACCAGGTTTCTAAAGGGAGGTAGAGCTGGGTCTAAACTTCATAAGGAAGCTTTGTCTGGATTGAATACTTTAAGAAAAGCATGGAAACCTGCAAATAGAATGGCAGGTGAACAAGCAAGAACTACATTACAGCTTATAGATGATGTTTCTGGGGGAGCTTTAAAGTCTAATGTATTATCCAAGGAATTGCTTGGTAAGAAGATAGGAGATCTGACAAAGGAAGAAGCTATACCTATGCTTCAGAAGGTTAGGAAAGATTTTTCCAGGGAATGGCTTGGTTATATGGGAACAGAGATCAGAAAAGATTTATGGGGTGCTTCTCCAAGAATGATAGCTGGTGCATTAGCTATGAATCTTCCTGCTATTAAGCAGTATTATGATGATACTGGTAAGTTTTCTATAGTTGGAGCATTTGGTGCCGACCCAACAGAAATAGTATCTAATATGATAGTTGGGATGGTCTTTGCTAAATCTGGAAGGACTTTTGGTGAAGGCAGTACTAGTGCAAAACAGTCAAGATTTATTGAGACAGGGGAGTTAAAGCAGTATTACACAGCTAACATTAAAAAGATAAAAGCTGTGAGGCATGGACTTGAAATGATGGGATATAAATCAAGAGGCAATGGTCTTGATATTAATCCTGCTGTTGTGGAGTACAGGGGTCGTTCTTTAATTAATAGTGGTGATTATAAGATAGTAGATGATATTCTTAGGGATAAGTTTGTTGTAGCTGAGGATTCAGCAGTAATAGAAGGAGCAAAACCATTAAATGAAGCTTACGAATCAGTTATTGATGTAACAGGAGATCCTGTACAGAGTGCCAAGTTAAGAATTGCAATGCAGGTGATTGCTCACTATGATAATAATGCTACTGATATTGGACGTGTAATGAGGCATGTAACTCCTGGTGAGGCATTGGAAATTGTGGGCAGGATCAATGATATACCTGGTATCAAAGAACACAAGACGAATCCTGAAGTATGGTTAAGACAAGTTGAATTGCAGTCTGGTAACACTGCCAATGAAAGATTTATAGATCTACAGATGAGAGCTATGACTGATTTTTATGAGAGCATTGGAATAGATACCTCAGGTAAGTATGATCCAACAACAGGTATACTTAGACTGCCAAAAATTGATATTGAGAAATTACTTGGGTCAAGACCATCTCCAGAATTACAGTCTTTAAAAGCTACACATGCAAAGTTTATTGAAGAAGGTATGGCAAATGGATGGCTTATTGTTGAAGGTCCACCTCCAAGGGAGATGAAGACTTTGAGTAATACTGAATTGAAAAGTGTTGAAAAAGGATATAAACAATTTGTCGGATTGATGAATGACAATACATATGGTAGGGATACCATGATGCATGATAGGAATATTTTACATGATAATAATATGTGGATAGCCTATAATGTTACAAAGACTGATATGGATACAAACAATGTTTTGTTCATGAATTCATCAGCTTCTACCAGAAAAAAATTATTCACAAGCTTATCTGAAACTGATGTTGAGCTATTAGATAGGCAATTATCTTCATTACAATTAAATGAAGGAGTGATAGCTGAGTTTGGTCCAGGTGAGTTAGATACCAAGATAGATGCAGCAAGGGTTACTGAACTTTCACAATTTCATTCCAGAGTTCAGAATGTTCATAATATTCTGACTGGTAATAAGAATATGAATAAGCCTACTAATAAAACTGTAACATTGGAGACAATTTCAATTGCAAGAGAGCATATTAGGAATAAATTAGGTGATATTTTTGATCATGATGCTGCATATGAAAGACTCTTAAGCCAGTCTGTTGATCATATGGTTAATACTCTTGACATACAGAGCATACATAGGGATCAGCAATTAAAATTTAGTCTGCTTGTTATGATGAACGGTGGTGTTGCTCCTAGCGGTACAAGTATTGGAGATCTGTCTAGATATGGTGGACTGGTTATAAGAAGAGAAGGTACAATAGAAATACCAGACTCTAAGGCGTTGTTTGATATCTTGAAAGCATCTCCTGATTTACAGGAAGTGAACTTAGATAAGTTAATGGATTATTATTCTGACTTTCAATCAGGCATAAGTGCTGCTTCTGGTAAATTTAATATAACTAATGATGTTAATAATATTGCTAGACTAGTTAAAGATGCTGGTGGAGCAGTTAATGTTAGAAATATACTTAGCACTGCAAGACTATTTTCACATATAGGACATGTAAGCGATTTGCATAATGGTTATATAAATCTGGAAGCCTTTATGAATAAGATAGGGAGTGATAATGATAAGTATATAAAAGATTATGGAGAAATGAGAGATTTTGATACACGTCTTAGTGGAAGCTTGAAAGATCTTATAGAAAATATGGGAACATTAAGAGCTAATATTAAGCATCTTATTGATACTAGGGATTATGATGCTCTTATAAATATGAAGCTTCAAGAAACTTCATCTCTTATGGAAAGTCTTGAGAGATTTCAAAAAAGAGATTTGATGGATGTTATTGATAGGGATAAAGGAAATATAGTTGATGAATTATACAGACAAGAATTAGTAAATGTAATAGCTAAGGCAAAGGAGATGTTAGGAGCCAAAGTTTTAGGCTATGAGAACATATCAGCATATGTGGATGAGCAGATTAAGAAAAGTACATATGATATATATACAAGAGAGCATGTGTTAAGAATAAATACTACTCCTCAAAAGTTTGAGTCTGATTATGGAGTTCGTACTTCTGATCAGGAGAGTATTATAGATAAAGCTTTAGGAGGTAAGACTGCTAATGATATTGTTGGGAATTTACCTATAATTAGAGCTGTTACTGATCTTGTAAATGCAAGAGATAAAGAGCCACCAGATATTGTCCAGAGGGGTGGTATTGAGCAGATATATAATGATGCATGGCAGTTAGTTTCTGCTAAAGCTTTTTCAGATGATGTAAAGAGAGTTAAATATGTTGGTGGTTTTGATGGTGGTATGTTTATATCTGATAAGGTTGGACTTCCTGTGCAAAGAGCAGGCGATGGGAGAGGTCTTACAGGGCTTAAGAATATCTTGTTTGGAAATGGAGAAGGTTGGTATGAGCTTCAAAAAGATGTAAAGTTTCTTATGGAGGGAGAAGAGGTTGCAAGGGATCTGAGAACATTTGATGATAGTATAATGTCTACTATAGATGGACAGATTGAAGCTGGTATAGGCATTGAATCAAAGACCGTGAGGAATGAATACCTTAAACAGACATTGAAGGAAAATCTTATAGCAGAGATTTCTCCAGATTCAGTGCCAATGATAAGGGTAATTTTAAATGATCAGACACAAATAGTAGTAAGCAAAGACTTAGCAGAGCGATCTGTTAAGGCTGCATATGCAGAAGGTGGTATCTTATCTGAACTTGTTGGTGCAATATATGGTGCTGATACTAGGGCAGCAAGAGATTTTCTACAGAGATTTAGAACTCCTGATATGACTGTTGATCTTTTGAAAGATGGTATTAATGAAGCCTGGAATATCTTAAATCAGCCATCTTTACTTATAGATGGTGGAAGAACTGGATTGGAAAGAGTTCAAGAGCTTGACTATATGAAGAGAAGAAAGCTTGCTGATATTAGTAGTGGTAAAATTTTAAATGATAGATATCATAATGCATTGACTGAGTTCTATGATCTTGTGGCTGCAGAAACTGGTAGTAGTCTTGCAGTTAGACTTGCTGACTCTTATAGGGGCATGAGAGATGAGAATGGTGTATTAAGACCAATGAGAAGTATATCAATAGATGATAGTGGAGAAGTGTTGTCTGTTATTGACAGATTTAGAAAAAGATTAGATATGTATGATGAGGATATAATGATGGATGTAGATAGAGATAAGATGGAGCAGTTTATTGAATCTATCAGTAAAGAGGTAACTGATTCCCCTACATTTTTAAGTAAGTCTGCTTTCTTGAGATTTTTAGGTACTTTTGCTCCAAGCAGGGAGTTGATTCAGCTTAATGAGGCAGGAGAAATTGTAGGATTTAATGTTGGTTCTATGAAACCAAAGGGTGTTGACATACAGATAAGGGAAGATGGCAGCTTAAAAGTTTCTTATGATAAGACAGCATTTTTTTATGATCCTAAGATAGGTGAGGCTTTAGATGATGCTAAATTAGATGAAGTAAAGTTTAAGTCTGGTAATAAAATTAATGTCAGTAGAGTACCAGGGGGAAATCTTGAACCAAACTATGTTGAACCTATTACCAGAAGGGGAGAGGTTGATGCTGCAAGCATAGAAGAGATAATGTTATGGACAATAGATTCTGCGAGAGATGGTACTGGTGTAACAGAAGCACCATGGGAAGCATACAATCTTACACAAGTATCTGTTCCTCATACAGGTACTGTTGGTTCTAATACTGGAGTTCATTATTCTAATAAGAGTGGATTGCATGACTGGACTCAGATTGGTGACCATGTTTCAGAGTTTGGGAATTTAATGGGAAAACTTCAAGATTCTCCTGAAGCTCTTACTGGAATAGGAAGAAGTTTATCAGATATGGCAAGGACTGAGGGAGATTTAAATCCTGCACGAACAGCCTTGGATTCTTTTCTTGATAGCCAAGGTGTAGTTGTAAGTGATTGGATGGGAGATTTGGTAGTTGATAACTTGTTTAGCAGGTACTTTCAAGGTTCTAAGATTGCATCAAGGGAAGTTAAAGGATCTTCTTATAGTCCTATGGCTCCTTTCCTTGCAGACAAGAATGTAGATTTGCCTGTACTTTATGAAGGTGAAGATAACATAGGAAGACAAAGGATATACGGTGGGTTTGGGATAAATAGTGACATAGCCCAGATGCCTTTTAAAGCCTTAGGTAGGTCTACTCATAATGAATTTCCTGTAAATGGAGATAAAAATAAAAATGTAACTGGATTTTTCATAGCAAGGCATAGCTTTTTTAATCCTGTTATATCTAAAAATAGTAAATCTGAGTTTGTTATTATACCTAATGAAAAGAAAGGTTTTACTGTTATTGTTGAGGGGATGGAACTTAAAAAAGATGGAACTTTCATAGATATTATTAAGGGTAAGCTTCCTAAATTATTGGCTGAACAAAAGAAAGGAAACAAGGAAGTCTATGAGGCTATAGAAAATGATATTAAAGAGCTGAGAACATTTTGGGAGACTGAGGGAGCTACCAACGAGAAAATGCTTGATAGGTTAGCTTCTTTAGTTGATGAGACTGGTGCCTTAAGAGATAATATGTGGATGGGTGTGATGAATACAAGGCAGCCAAGAAATGCTTTTGATGTTATTGTAAATAAGGTACACAGAGAAAATATTGGTACTGAAGAGAATCCTATCTGGAATCATTATGATGAGAGAGAAGGTAATAGCACAAGGCAGAATTCTGTTGATGTTTTAAGGCAGGATGCTGATCATGATTTTGATAAGTCAAATGTTTATAGTACAGCACCTCCTGATTTTATTAAAGAAGTTGCTACAATGGCTGGAGCTAGAATTATTAATGATCCTGTAGAGTATTCAGAGTCATTAATTAAAAAGGTTCAACTTGATATGGGTGATCAAGCTGGTATGAGAGATTGGTTTAAAGATGTTAATAATACTAGTGCATTGCGTGGTAGGTTTGTAAAGCTTCACCAGATATCAACTTATCTTATGAATGCTTTAGATGAAGGTGGAGTTCTTGGAAAGATGATTATTAATAATAAGCAAGTTCTGATTAAGATGAAGAGTAGAAGAGAATATATTGATGTTGTAGGAAATATATCTAAGACAGTAAAGTATTTTTTAGATAATTATAGAGATATTATAGATGTGCGAACAGAGAAAGGATTCTCTCCTGGTATAGATAATTTTATCAGGGATATTTTGTTTGGAAAGGAGAAAATAGTTAATGGTGAGCCTATCACTCAGTTTGAAGGATTGTTTGAGTTTGTTGGTGAAGGTGTCAATCAAAAAAGATTAGATGGCAAAGTAGGTGGAGATTTAGTGGCAGAAACATTATACAGGGAGATTGTAAGTCCTCTTAATAAGTATCTAACTTATAACAGGGGTGAGCTTACTGATGCTGATATTAAAAGTAAGATGACATTGAAGGATGTTTTTACTGGATGGTCTGGTGTTAAGAATGCTTACTGGACTGGCAGAACACAGAGAGATAAGATATTAGATCCAGAGGGATATAAAATAGACTTGACAACTGGTAAAAATAGATTATATAAATTCATAACAAATGAAAGTAATAATCCTTTTGAGATTTCAATGAGGTCATTGTCAAGTTCTTATGATGCTGCTCTGCAGGTTAAAAGACATGGAGCAAGTCGAGAAACTGCTATAGAAACTTTAATATTTCAAGGAGAGAGTCAAAGCTTACCTCAGGATCCAACTAATATTCGCAGTGTAAGTGATAAGATTTTTAAAATGGTTAAGGATGAGGGAACATTAGCTCAATTGGCTATGGTATCTGATAGGCTGTCAAGTCTTGAAGGTGAGCTTGCTAGATTAAAGGCAAGTCAATATTCTAATCCGTATGACATAGAAAAGGCTGCAAATAGTGTTGAGTATTATACTAATCTTAAGATAGAGCTTGAGCTTTTAGCAGGTTCTAAGATATCTGCACAAAGGCTTGAGAATGTATTTAGATTTTCACAGGGTAGAGCTGAAGGAAAGCAGACTGCTTATGGTGAGGACTGGGTTGTTTGGGATAGCAGGGGTAAAAATATTCAGCAGGTCATAAGAGAGGGTGAAACAAATCAAAAGGCTATAAGCCCTAGCGATATTATAGTAAGGGGAGGAAAGAAATTTGATCTTTCTCCAGCAAAGAGGCAAGATAGGTTAAGAGAAAAATGGGTTGCTTATGGAAAGCCTTTGCTTGAAATGGTTTCAGGTGGAGGAAAGGTAGTCTCTATGAATAAGCTTCAGTATGATGGTTCTGTAATACCTGCTTATTTAAATTTTACAGGTCAGTATGGAAAGGTAGGCAGAGAGTGGGGTGTGCATAGAGATGGAGTACAATTAGCTAATGATAGAAAGACATTATTACATTTGTTTTTGAATGATATTGGTAATAGATATGGTTTGAATGATCCACTAAAGAGAAGATCATTTATATTTAAGTTAATGACTCCAGAGATTGATCAGAATACTTATGTAGTTAGGCAGAGTAATGGCAAGTTTGCATATGATTATAAATTTACTGAGAATGAAAAGATATCTAAAACTATATACAGTTACTTGACTGACGTAAGAGAAAGACAGTCTTTTTCAAAAGATAATGTTATGACATCAGAGGAAGCAAACAATATTATACTGGAATTATCTAGAAAACATGCTCTTGTATATTATGGGTTAACTGACCCTTACACTAATGTTGACATTGCTTCCACAAGGACTGCATCTTATTTATCAAACATGAGTAAGAGACTTGTTGATATTGATAAGAATATTCTTAGGCCTGATAATTTAGTTAAAGGAAAAGAACATGAGTTTAATAATGCTATGTCTATGATAAATCAATTTATAAATGGTGACAGATTAATTACTCCATTTGATATGGCTAGGATATCAAGAAAAATAATAGGTGCTAGGGGTGGAGCTAATATGTTTACAATAGGAGAGAGTTCAAATTCTAATCCAATATTAGTGAGAAAGCATGGCAAGAAGGGAACTGAACTTAAGAAAACTATAGATCAATTATTTAGTGAGAAGAAAGAGAGAGAAAGACGTTGCAGGCAGCCAGGTTTATAAAATGAAAAATAACGAAAAAGTTATATTATATATATCAAATTTTCAAACTGATTTTAAAAAGGTGCCCTACCCTACGAATAGAATTTTGAAAAGGAGCCTATAATGCCTATATCAGGAAATTGGATGTATTGCAGTGGTGCTAAAAATCTTTATCCAGATCTTAGTGATAAGGAGATAGATAGAGTTGATCTTAGGCTTACAGAAGCAAAAGATAAGCATTTTACAAATAATGCTACTTTGAAGAAATTTGGATGGCACAATGATGCAGAAATATTCAATGAAAGGTTCCAGCAGGCTACTGGTAAGAACTTTGAATTGCATCAGCCTACAATGAGTGATGTTAGAGTGTTTGAGAAGTATATGAAAGAATGGACAAGATCTATTGAGAGAGGGTATGAGACTGCATTTCATTCATGGAAGCTGCTTCCTCAGAAACTGAAAATACTTCCAGGTGGGGAAGAGACTTATAGAGATTTGTTGCACGTGGTTTCATATGAAAGAAGACACAAGCAAAATGCCCAAATAAATCTAGGTAAGATACAAAAAGGTATGAAAGATTTAGCCAGTAGAAAACATTTTGATGTAGATACAAGTACACTTGCAAAGCTTGAATCTTTGATTATGTCTACTACTGATCCAAAAGAAGTAAATAATATTTATAATGAAATACAAAAGGAATTACAGTCAAAAGGAAGTATTAGAACAAGAACAGTGGCTGGTGATCTATTTTATGGTATAGCAGATATACTACAGGGAGCAGATGTCGATGGTTTAAGAAAATCTACTCCTGATGGCAATGCTGTTCCGTGGACTGCTTCTCAAAAGAAGATAGCTAAATCAATTCAAGGTGCTTGGATTGATTCAAGGAAAGATTTATCAATTGTTGCATTAAATGCTTTAAGGATGGAAAGAGATTTTGCTAAAAGATTGGATATGAGAGAAAACAGTGCAAGAGGTCTTGAAAAATTTCTTGATACCATAGAGAGCAAAATTAAAGAGCTTGAATTTACAAATGAATCTGTTAATGATAAAAGATATGATTTAAATGATCAGCAGCTTGCTGAAGTAGGCGAATCTGGGAAAAGGCTTCGTAAAGAGGGCTATATGCCTCACCAGATCTTAACTATGATGAAGCATCTTGAGGTTTTTCACGATTGGATGGAAGCTGACAGTCCAGATATGAAGATGACTGCAACTGAGAAATTCAAGGATCAGATTTTATCTAGTGATAGATCTTTTATTGATAGGTTAAAATCAAGAGGTGAGCAGGCAGAGGAATATTATTCAAGGAACCCTCTATTCTTTATATCTCAGTACATTCATGATATAACAAGGTATAATTATAAAAGGTCGGTTGAGACTGTTTTAGCTAATGCTTTTGATAGCTTAATAAAGAGCAAAGAATTTGCTAAACGTCATAATACTTTGGAAAGTGAACAAGTAATGAAATTTGCAGATGAAGCTATAGGTACCTTACTCAATATAGCTGAAGAATCTGTAATTACTAACAGTCAACAAAATACTAGATCTAAAAGACTGGCAAGGTTTGCTACTTCATTGGGGTTTATTAGAACTATGGGTTATAATGTTAGAAGTCCAGCAAGAAATTATACTCAGAAGTTTTTTGAGTATATGGATCTAGGATTTAGAGCTCCCAAGATAGCTAGAGCATATATACAAGGCAATAAAGACATTGAGAATGCCATGACTGATTCTATTGAAAGACATGGTTTATACTGGAAAACAGATGATTCTTTTATAAAGAATTTAACAAAGAGTTATAATACTGCTGCAGCTACCAGAGGTACAAGAGAAAGTACTGCATTGCCACCTGGTATGGCTGAAGTAGATGGTAAGATAATGATTGTTAATGAAACTTTGTTTGATAAAACATTAAGAGTATTAGATAAGGTTGCTGATGTAGGTGCTTATATGCATAGAAGTGTAGAAGATGTCATAAGAAGGCATGCTTTTACAACTGCTTATGGGCTTGTGCATAAAAATTTATCTGAGTTACCAGAATGGTTTATAAGTAAGGAAATAGGAAAAAAGTCTGCTACTGATGCAGAGAGAAAGTCCTGGATAAACAGAGCTGCTGGTGAAATGGCTTATAATAAGGTTATTGATATACATTATGAATATTCTACAATTCAAAAACCTAAACTTATAAAAGGTCCAGTAGGTTCAGTTATAGGACAGTACAAGCAGTATAGATTTTCTAATATAGATATGCAATGGAACTGGATAAAATCTGGACTTAGAAGGATAAAATCTGGTGGGCTTGCTGAGTATGAAGCATTAAGGTTATACAGGTTAGGTATAGCTTATTCAATATCAGGTGGTCTTACTGCAGCTTTAGGTATTGGTTTTACAAATTTATTTCAAAATGATTCCTATGAATGGATAAAAGGATATTTTGATTATTGGACTGCTGACAGAGGTACTAAGGAAGGTCGGAAAAAAGCTGAAAGAGCTTTATATGGCAAAGGAGAACTTGGAGAGCTTGGACCTACTTTTGGTGCTTTTCTTGAAACAATGGAAATTTTTAATATGATGAAAATTGATCATAGTCATAGACTTGCAATTCTTGGAATAACAAATGATATATCACCAGTAGAAAATATTAATGACATGGATAGAAACTATAGATTAGCTAGGTTAGTTAATTTACAGGGAGCTAGAACATGGTTTCATACAAGGGAAGCTTTATTGAATAAACATTATATGAGAAGTTTTTTAACTGAAACTGGTCTTTTTGCTGATAAAGAAGCTCAAGAATCTTCAGATAGTTTTATGAAGTTTGCAAGAAAGGCTACTGGAACTAAAGCTTATGTATCTAGGTCAGTTAAAAGAGAAAGAGAAAAATTGTTAAGAGAATTATCTCCTAGTTATGCTGCAGCAGTTAAAAGTATTGATGCATATTTAAGATAAAAAGAGGGAAAGATTTCTCTCTCCCTCTCTTTCTTTTCATGAGGTTAACCAATAAATTTACCTATATCTCTAGCTAAAACAACATTTAGATTATTAGCATGCTGTAGTATATCCAATGTATTAGTAGATTTATCAATATTTTTCTTTGTGTTATACAAATATGTTTTAAATAGTTTTTTCATATCATCCAAATTTAGTGCATTTATTGATTCCAACTTTTCTTTATTGTTCATTTACTTTCCCATCATGTTAATTAGTTCTAACCAATCATTGTAACGCATTACAATGAATGTATCTCCTCTATCTTCCTTTACTGCAGTCACATCGCAGGATTCAGGAACTTTAATCCACTTAGCTATTCTAGCCCTGGTCTTGCATTGAACCTTAAAACCACCTACAAGGCAGTCTACGTCCTCTTCTAGGCCCAAAGACATCCCATTGGATGCATATGCCCTCTTTGATGGTAAACCTGCCTTAGCAGCCAAATTTACCACCAGTCTTTCA
>Ga0208156_1000515_pt1 | contig 14476 bp, 12 predicted proteins | sample 1_EtaG_FD_184073 | JGI IMG/M metagenome (GOLD analysis project Ga0208156, IMG submission 184073) | Marine viral communities from the Subarctic Pacific Ocean - 1_ETSP_OMZ_AT15124 metaG (SPAdes) (version 2) | ecosystem: Environmental > Aquatic > Marine > Oceanic | place: Pacific Ocean | collected...
ATCATATTAAGTTTCTGTTTTAAGTCTTGTTAAGCCAGGTTCTTGTACAATCAGTCTTGTTGGTTGTTGTGCACTATGTTCTACTGGTAAACCACCATCTGGTGTTGTTGCAACTGTTTGCAAACAACCTTCAAAGAATAAATTAGCCAACATAGAACTTTCACTATACCTCGTATCTCCACTTGAAGGAAAATCAGAAGATGAATAAAAATAAGACATCCAAGGATATGAAGTATGTAAAGATGCACTATAAGATGAAGAATAATAAAAAATTCGTTCCTTATTATGCTCTGATAATCTTGAACCAGAAATGAATGGTTGTTCTGCTTCAACAAAAACATAATCAGGTCCACCAACTGTTACTGATGCCGTAGCATATAAGCTTGGTTTTCCCCAATTACCACTACTTGCATAAGTATCTAAAACCGTAAGTGTTGGTTCATCAAATACTGTTTTATCAGCAGTTCCTCTAAAGTTAAGAGTTTCTCCACTTGCACTCATAGCTGCTGCAGCACCGTAAGAAGTAACATTAATTGTAGCACGAAATGAAAGATCTTCTCTACTTAATGGTTTTGAAATAACTTGCTTTGGTCTCTCAAATATATTAGGTTCTATTACTGTACCAAAATGTGCTTTACTTCTAGCTGGAACAAGAGTTTTAAATTGATCAAATATAGATTGATCATAATACCTTATAAGTCTAAGATATGCCCAAAAATTAGTTGGACTATTATATTTTTGCCAATACGAATCTCTAACAAGTTTCAATCCTCTGTATTGATTTTTTAATCTATCTCTTGGATCTCCAAGATATTGATTAAAATCTAAATTAGCTACTGAACGTATAATATCTTCATTTATAACATCAGTTGGTGCAAAATATATTCCAAGTTTATTAGAATCTACTGGCGCGAAATCATAAGAACTAACCTCAGATCTTTTCTTACTACTTAAATTTCCATGTACTAATTTACTTGACTCTATTCGTATTTTATTAGACGTTCTTCGGTTTGGACCTACATTTGGTATAAACATTTTCTCTTCATCCACAACCGATGAATAATTATTACCACCACCGAAACCTGAATATCCTTCTGCACTTCCAGAAGTTCCATAACTTTGGTCTGCACTCGAATCTAATACAACTTTATTAGCAGAATGGTCTATATTATCATCAAATGAATGTCGTAAAACTAAATCTGTCCAAGAGGCTGAAGCGTGATTTCCATCAAAAGATTTTGGAGATGCTACATGATTATCAAAAGAAGTATTATTTAATGCAGTATTCCAAAATCTAAATTCCATTATAGATCCAGTAAAATAACTACCAAGAAGTCCAGATCCGTAACCACCTATTTGTATTGTACTTGCACCAGAACTTCCAGTAAATGCATTATTATAAGATTGTGATGCTACATTTGCAGCTCCAGAAACTATTAAATCAACTGTATTAGATAAGTAAATTTTACTTCTTCCCGCATCATATTTTTTAACAGCTAATTGATATTTTATATCTTGATTTCCAGCATCACTTGTAAGTTGGTTAGAACCTGAAGTAGTTCTTTTCAACATTACAGACCAAAAATCTCCATCAAAAACTGAGTACGCTGAGGATGAAATTGTCTTATATCCATCTGAACCAGATAAGGTAAATGCAACTCTGCCCACATTATCAACTGACCCATTATCCAAAAGTTGAATTCCCCAATTACTATTTTGTCTAACAATAGTTCTATCAGTAGAGCCATCACTTCCAACACTTCTAAATCTAAGTTCAACTGTATCAGGACGTCTATTTGTTCTTCCATCACTTAACCAAGAACTATTAACATACTGAGCACCTCTGAAGTCTAATGCCTTTGTAAACTTTTTAGTTATTTCATACGAAGGTGCAGAGCCAGGTACATCAGGTCCCCCAAATTCCCTAACTCGTAAGATAGTTGATGGTATTCCATAACAATTTATTAAATTTTTAAAAGACCTCGGAGTACCTTTTACTTTTAAAAAGAATGGTAAATTATTTAAAACACGTTTCCAAATTTCTCTTGATACATCTCTTTCTGGTATAGAAGAATAATCAGGAACTGTAGCTGCAGAACCAGTAACTTCCTTACCTAATGCATATCTTGAAAGTGGTACTGTATCTTTACCATCATACAATTTTAAACCAATAGAACGTGCAACATCATAAATTAAATCTTTAGAAATTCCTTTAGTTAATCCTTCATCTCTTGAATGAATATCAGTTAATCCTCTAACATAAGAATAAACATCATCAAAATGTTGACCTATCATATCCATAAATTTATTAAAAACTTCATTCTGTGAATCTTCTCTAATATGGCTTGGTAATAGATTAACTAATCTATTTTGATTATCTTTATCATAGGCAGATGAACTAACTCTATTAAGATTATACCAAGTAATTGCCTGTGATGAATCTGTTGCTGCTAAAGTATAAGGTGATTCATTATTAGTTTTTGGCCAGGCAGATTCAAATGTTTCTCCAGTTGAACTTGTACTGTATGATGAAGTTTCAAAGTACAAATACTTCTCATATCCATCTAATTCATTAATAACCTTACGTTTTCTCATTTCCCATTTAGCAATTTCATCTGAAGTTCCACTAATGGTTGTATATGAAGCACTACTTTCTGCGTAAGATTCTATTTGTTCTAACTTATATTTAAAATTCTTTAACCTCTGTTCTGCTGAACCAAATAATACATAATTTTCATATTTATCGTAATCTATATTAAGATCAACACTATCTAAACTAGCACTTATAAATTCATCTTCTAAACTTTTAGCTACAGTAGAATCTCCAGTTAATATATTATCTCGACTTTCATATCCTGTTTCCTTTTTTCCTACAGGATCATTTACAGAGTGATCAGTGTCTGGTGGTCTAAGAAATACTGCGTCTACTTTATCGTCAACAAATGGAACAAGAAATACTTCTTCGATAACTGGAGGTAGCCTTTCTTCAACAACATACAATCTTTCTTTAAGTTCTACATCATCGGGAAGAGGTTCATATAATTTATAAATTAATGACCACGGCCACAAAGGAGCTGCCTCTTTATCTAATTTCCAATTTGTTACAAGAGCAAGTTGATTTGATCCAAAATTTAAAAGTGTATTTAAATTCTTCTTTGAAGCATATTTATATTCAACATTAAATGTTTGTTTAGCTCTTACCGAACCTTGGAAAGGACCATCAACATTACCTAACGCATTAGCTTTTTCTGTAAATGAATCTTTTACTTCAACTGTTTCTCTATTAATAATTTTTGTTATTTTAGTTACAAATGGTCTGTAATGTGGAACATAAATAATTCGTTCTATCTTACTCGGGGGTGTTGGAATATCTCTCTTTTTTCTTTTAAATTTCCTACCCATTTTTTTACGTTTTCTAACATTTTTCTTTTTTATAGGTCTTATGAATTCCCTTTTAACTTCATCTGGTAATGACTCTTTAATAGGAAATTGCCCCCCAACTTCAACTATAACATCATCTTTTTCTACTTTTCTTTTACGGCGTTTTGGAGTTGTCTTTTTAGGTCTTGACCTTCGAGCTGCAGGTTTAGGTGTTCTTTTTTTAGGTGTTTTTTTCTTTGAACTTCCACCACCTCCGCCGCCACCACGACCTCCACCATTAGGACCACCTTCACCGCGACTTCTAGCAAACTGTGGAATGTCGGTTGTTTCCCAGATAACCTCATAAGAAGCAGACATTAAAATATCCGGCTCTGGCGCTCCACCACCATGTCCCGATGTTGTGGTAGTAGTAGTTGTTTCTGTACTTTCAGTAGGGTTTGGTTCTTCTAATGCATCATCTCCCATATTAATTGTTCTTGCTGGAGTCTTTCTACTTGGAATTCCACTCTCTGCATCTTTTAACTTTCTCGCCTTTCTACGACCACGTTTTCCTCTCTTTGTTCTTACTTTTTTCCAATCGGGGGTTATAGGTAAGGCTGTATCACTTGAGGGTGCTTCTGTTGATATTCCAGCATTTGGATTATCAATCCATTCTCTAACTTCATCATATCTAATAATAAATGCATTTTCTATAGTAAGTGTGCCACCAAGCATTCTCTCTGTAAATCCTTGATCTGAACTGTGTAAATTTGCCTTAAAAGTTTTATTTGCTCCAATTTGTGGAACATCAGAATCGGGGCCAGCCACTGAAGTGTCCAATGCTATTGTACCATGAACATTATCTTCAACTGGATTATATTCAGCATAAGTTACAAATAAACGTTCAAATTCTCTCTTATAATCCAGATCACTAATATCTAATGGTTGTATTCTTACTTCTTGCCTTGTTGATGATATCTCTTGTATCCAAAACTTTTCATCTTCAACAAAAAGTTCAACTGGTTGATCAATTTCCTGACCCTCAACTGGTGGTTCACCCACATAAATCTTATTATCATCGGTCATATAAAACTTATCTTCATAAATTTCATTATTTGAATCTATAAGAACTGTATTATCAGACCCACCTTTTCTTCTAAGAAAATTATAAATAACCTTATATTTACCTTCTGTAAATCCAAGATTCCTAAGATCATTTCCTGGTTTTAATTTAACCTGATCATCAACTTTATAGTCATCTACAACAGTAGAAGTTAAATAATTATCATTAGAATCGTAGACGTGAAGTTCCACATAATCACCATCAACTCCAAAATTAGTAATTGTTTCTTGTTGGGGACTTTCAATTAAATCTAAATCTACTTCTCTTATTCTTTTTGATATTCTTGCCATTGTTTATCCAAATGTATTATGGGTAAAAATTTGTTGTATCATATTCAGCTGTAAGTTCTATTGGAAGTGTAAACAGCTGTCCACTTCTATCTGAAACTTTACAAGTCAACACTCCTACGTGTTCATGGACTGAAGGGTCATTTAATTTTAATGTCCTACTTTTTCGACCACTCCAAGTAGTACTAGTTATTTCAACTGGATTAGGCGCTCCTGATTCTTTAAACATCCATTGATATGATAGGGAATCATCGCCTTTCGCAGTAACTCTAAATGTAATTGGTAATTCTTGATCATAACCAACTGTACCAGAGCCATCACTTGCATACTCTATTTCAATAACATCTGGATGATAACTAATTGGTTCATTAGTTATGCGTAATTTATCCCAACCATTGCCAGCTGACGGTGTATCGAAATATATCCATTCATCAAATGTGTAAGAACGAATATCATAATCATAATCACTTTCATTTTTCGCAACATATGCATTATAAAGTTCTACTTCACTTGGATCAGCACTTCCATCTCCCGTTCCATCTCCCGTTCCATCACCAGTTCCATCACCAGTTCCACCTGCAGCTGCGGCTTCTGCTGCAGCTTGTGCAGCTTGACTAGCAATAATTTGATTCTGTAGTTGAACTCCTAATTCTTGTACTGCATCCTGTGCTTCTTCAAGTCCTGCTATTTGTGTCACTAAATCGTCTTTTAATTGAACTAATTCAGAATCTTCTTCTTCTGGTAAATAAGTACGACTAACTTCTACTAAATATTGATGTGAATCAACTAAACCAGAAGTCTTAATATCATCTCTAAGCCTGTCATATTCTCCAAAGAATTCTGAAACTGACAATCCTTTACCCTGATCCACTTTAATACCTAATTCTTCTATATCTCTATTCATCGTAGAATCAATCATATTCTTTTTCATTATAGGTCTTGTTTGTTGAACTTCTACAAATTGATTAGGTCTATTTAATCCACCACCGAAGTCAGGATCTTCAAAAAGAATAACCGAATTATCACTGTTTCTGAGAGTAGGTGTTGAATTAGCACTCGATCCACTTACCTTCATAGCAGCGAATTCTCTCTCTACTTGTTCATCAAACATTCTTCTATTTGCTGAAAGAATGTCTTGGAAGTGTTCACTACTTACTAACTGTTCTTTTGTATAAGGCATGTTATCTTACTACTTTAAATTCGAAATTATTATCAAAAAATTGATCTAATTTTTCAACTCCACTTCCACTTACTACTTTGAATAGTACACGATAATCTCTCTCTGGTTGAAATCCATTTAACCATAAATTAAAATAATTACCAGTTGAATCACAACTTACTTTTGAACCACTTCCGAATGGAACAATAACATCTTCTGTATATGCATCCCTAATTGAATAATAACTACTTCCACTTGGTAAGTACTTTACTACTAAATTAGACGGTGTGGTATCATAAGTTGCGGTTGGAAACCTTTCTCTACCGACAACTCTAAATCTAATCTTAGAATTTTCCTTATATTCTGGTCTTAATCCTTTCATATAAACTAATAAATTCTCTACATCTGCTCCTGATAGTGCAGATAATGACCCCGTTGACCACTTTGAATCATCCCATTCTACTTCTAATTTTGGTGGAAAAATTGTATGTGTATCTCTTGAAAAGAATGAAAAATTACCGAATTTTATACTATTACCTTCATCCAATGTACTATCAGTATTACCTATGTTCCCTGACCTTTTTAATATAAATCCTTCATTTGGAACTGTAGATGTTAACCACTTATCAACTAACTCTGTAACATTCATTCTCATATCTTTTGACTCATGATCAAAGGATTGTGATGCTGCATATCCACTACCACTATACCAAGTTCCACCAGTACTATTACTTTCACTTACCCATTGTGTTCCTGCAACAAAACCATCTCGGTATCTCCAACTAACACCTTCAAGAGTCCACGGAGAATCATTATATCTACCCATACCCATATCCCAAGATTGACTAACTGGGTATGCATATAATGACTCTGAAGTGATTAACTCTTGTGGATGTGCATCATATAAGTTTAAATAATATTTTGCATTTGAAGGTATTAAACCACTACTTACAGACGATGAAATGTAACTTAAATCAAATTTTATTAATACTCTAGATACATTTATTACTGTAGCAGCATCATTCATATCTTTTGTTATCTCAAGAATTTCATCGAGGCCTGTATTCACACTTTGAGTAGCTGCACCCTCATATAATGTAGCGTCTTTTTGGGCAAATTCAAAATAATGCATTAAATATCTCCATCAGCTTTTCCTAATATATCAGTATTAGGATATTTCAATTCAAAAATACTTGGGTCTACAGATGGATATATAACTCCATTTTTTGTACCCTCATTTATATCATAAATGTTACCAGAATATCCATTTACCTTCTTCCATTTATTAGTTATTACCATTGGAAGACCATTTGGATTATTCTCTTTAGGTGGAACTGTAGCAGCTATTCCATCAACTAACGATAATTGATAAACTAAATCTGCAACGATAATTGGTTGGTTAATTTGCCACTTATCTATATCAAAGAAGTCTTTAATTTTTTCTATACATTTCAATACAACTTCATGCTTATTAAATCCTCTAGCAGTTAAGATATTAAATGTAACTCCTATGTTAATAACCCATGCATCTTTAATATTAATTGCATCTGTTACCATTCTATATTGTCCAAGATGTGTCTGTATATTCTCTTTAACTGCTTGATTAAGTCTTACTAATCTTTTAGTAGAATCATATCCAAGAACATACGCATTAAGCGCTAATGGATTTGATATTCTCGTAGCAGAAGCTGATTTCTTAGCTAATAGTTCTTCCTGATCTGCACTAAGTGGTTTCTCTAATACTCCTGATTTATTTACATTCCCACCTTTAACTTTTTCCATAACTGCATCTGTAGATGCTTCTAATTGTTCATCTTGTACCATATACGCTTTTGCTATATTTCCATATTTAGGTGGCATAGAATATATACGAGTTATATAATCTTCTTTTGTTACAGCCCTTTGTTGAGCCTGAAAATATGCCAATGAATTTTCTTTCATCTCTCTTAAACTCTCTGAACTTTGACCACCTGTTGCAGGCACTACATTTGTAACTGCTACTGAATTTTTAGTAGCTCCAATAACAGCAGAATCGAGCGCACTATCATCAATTGTAAAAGAAATATCTGATATATTCCTAACCTCACCTTGCGCTACATTATCATCTGTACTACCACCATAAGAATATATAACTGTTAAGGTAGTATTTTGTGGTGCTTGTCCATAAGTCTTTGTATTTAGAAAATTTGCTGGATCAAATGCAGTATCAAAATTGTTTACTCCTCCTGGAAGTGAAGATCCAATATTATCTGGATTTGGAACCAGTTCTTCATCTGGACTGTCCGAAATACCCGCACCAAACCTCAATTCAGTCTTATCAGTTCCGTTTATAAATCTTGTAAATCGTCTAGCAACCTTTTTAAGTTTTAGTAAATAAGGTGAAGTATCATTATATTGTGATAATTCTGGATCGGTAGATGAATTATTCTCTGTTTCTGTAAATACCGTATCTTGTGCTAAAAATCCTACTTCATGCCAATCATTTCCATCACTGTCTGTTACACTAACAATATCCATAACATTTTTATTTGCAAGAGTAATCTTAGAATACTTAGTTGCTCCAAGAAAATCAAAATACTCTGTAGCCATTTTACCACTTACAACTTTAGTACTCTTTTTAAGTAAATATTTTGTTGGTAAATTAGTAGCATTATCTACTTCAAATATATCTGTAGTAACTTGATCATAAGAACTTGAAAATTTAAAATTTACGTCATCTACCGTTCTAAATATAATATTATTTGATTGAGATTTTACCTGAGATCCAGCATTAATTGTTAATGCATAATCCATATCTGGTTTTACACTATCTCCAGATCCTATAGCAGGTACAGTTTGGAAAAAATCTACTGTTGCCATAGCTGGTGATGCTAATTTAGGTCTATATCCTAAAGATTGAACAATTTCATATACAGTTTTTTTCTCTTCTGCAAATGCTAATAGAGATTCTTTAAACTGTTGATCAATATAATAAGAAAGTACATCTCCAACATATGATGCCATTTCTATAAACATCATTCCTGGTGATGCTTCATTAAAATCATTATATGTATTTGGAAAATATACTTTTGCATATTCAATAAGATTATTTCTAAAACTAGCAAAATCTCTATTTAAATATCTAACTTCTTTTTTTATATCTTTAGCTGGCATTTACTTTCTCCTATACGTTACCACCTTCAAAGTTTAAAGTTAATTCATCAAATGCATCAGGTGTTAAAGTAGTACTAAATTCTATAGCTACATTAGCTAAATTTGGATTTGCAGTATCAAATGTAACATCTACATTCGTAATAGTTACATATGGCAACCACATTTCAACTGCTTCATTAATTGAATCTTCTATTGATGTTTTTAAATCAGAATCCATTTGTTCAAACAAGACATGATGTAAACTCGATCCAAATTCTGGTTGAGATACTCTTTCACCAGGAATAGTCAACAACAAGTTTTGTAAATTACTTTTTGCTTGTTCCTGTAATGTTTTACTTTGATTAAAAAATCCAACACCTTCATTTCTTCCTAATGGAAAAGTTAAACCTATCCATGTGTTTGGATTTATATCATCTTGTCTTGTATTAGGCATTTATTACGCACCCCGTCTATTTTTAGTTATTTCTTCAGATTTCTGTAATATTTCAGTATAATCCTTTGTAAGTGCATTCATAAGATCTTCAGGAACCTCATCAACATTTAATCCCTTTTCCTTAACTGTTTGTACTGCAGCAATATCTCTTTGTCTTTGTACATCACCACCACCGGCTAACTCACCAACCCTATTTGAATCAAATACTTCTCCAGTCATTGTTGGATATTCTTCGTATCCTTCAACTTGTGGACCTCCACCTTCACCTTGTGGAATTCCACCAACGGTTTCATTTAAAACTTTATTTAAACTTTGGTTTTTAGTATATTCCACGTATTTCTTCTTAGGTTTTTGTAATATCTTTTTAGTTGATACAACTTTATTGGATTTAACTTTAGGAATAGCAGCTGAAAGTTTCATGGAAGAACTTTCATTAATAAATATCCGTTTAACTTCTTTTTTAACTTCTCTGCGTACTATTTCTGTTATTATATTAACCAATTCATTTTTCTTCATTATTAACTCCTTTTTTTAATCTAAAACCTTAACCCAATTCATAATTAATACCCATATCAAATGCATTCTTTAGCTCTGAATTATATTCATCATAATCAGTATGTGCCGATGCATCATATCCCTCATCATACATACCACTTTGTACCCATTCCCGACCCTCAAATGCAGCTGCTCTTTCTCCTTCTGTCATAGATTGAATTATTGTATACCAATCATCTTCAACAGCTTGTTGTAATGCCAACTCTGCCATTTCTTCTTCTGTAGGAGAACTATCATCTATAACTTTATATCCTACAAATGGTACTGGTACTGTACCTGGAATCATTCCTGAAAGTCCTATCATATGTGTATTAAATGCTTGTACCAAATCACCTAAAAATTTATCTAACGAATCCCTTGGATAACTAAATGGATAATCTATCCACAATGGTACTCCTGCATTAACCATAATAAGTGCACCATTAGTTAATGGTGTTCCAGGCACCCAATAAGTCAACAATCCTAATTTTAATTGTTGTCCTATTTTAAATACTGGCGCAACTCCATTTATAGTAACATTAAAAGCTAATTTTAATGCACTAGCTAATCCAGCCTTATTACCACCCGCATACATTCCACCAGCTGCAGCTCCTTGTGAACCTCCAGGCGGGCTAGCTGTCATAACCGCTAAATGATATTGATCAGCTATTAAATTAGCAGCATCTTCACCACTTTCAAAGTTTCTCCAATTTGCTTTATATGTATCTTTAAATATCTTCCAACCCATAATATTATACCGTAAAGTTTTGTTCACTCAAAATATCTTTTACTTTACGCTTTATATCTGCAAAAGCCTTTGCTAGCGGTCCAGTAGTAGTTTGTGCGACATTAAGTTTTGGAATAGGACCGGCTGGAGTTGGTACTGTATGAATTCCATCAAGAATACCAATTAACTCTAATAATAAATCAACCAATACTTGTCCTTTAACCACTGGCTCAGTTGCTTCCACATTTCCTAAAAGTATTTTAGGTGATTCAACTACAATTTGTGTTGTAGCTATAAAATTTATATCATTTGCACTATAACAAAATATATCTCCACCATTTTTAGCATTAAATAGAAGTCTATCAGAATTTAATATAATTTGTTTACCATCAATAGTTGGAGTTAAATCACTTTCTATAGCTACTTCTAATGGCACCTCTTGATCTGAAGTTATCCATAAAGAAGACCCATCTGCATTAATATCTTCCACAACTGGCTTATTTGCATTTTCTTTTAAATCGTCCACATCAGCTGTTTTACCAAATGCTTCAGCGTCTGTAAGTTGTCCAGCTCTAATAATTACATTTGGTTCTAAAGTATCTGGATTAGATCCAAATTTTATAGATTGTCCAAATCTCCCATTAAATATAACATCACCAAATGAAGGATATAGTTGTCTAATTAAAGAATTTGGTACAAATGGATCCCCAACTGTAAATTCACCTGTCGCAGCCTTATTTGGTGTACCAGTAGCACTTACTTCTTCCGCATCACTCCCTGCTTGAGAACCATTAGAAGATACAAGTGAAGCTTGTCCACCACTATAACCAGGATAACTATTACTATTAACAGAACCTAACATATTAACAGTTTGAGTATAATAATATCTACCAAGATATCTTCCAACTATAACATATTCTCCAATAATAGGATATTGTTTAATGTTTGCATCTAATGGTTGAATCCACCCTAACCTATTTTCAGGTTGTTTATGTTGACTATTAACCATTCTACCTTTAATAGCTCCTATTAATGAATAGGTTGGTGTACCATCTGCTTCTAATGGTAAGTCCGCTTCTTCAAATATTACATCAATAACTTCAGCAGCTTCCAATTCATAGAATTCTTGAGATCCTAACTTTTGTTCTAACCCTGCTAATGAATTATGTACTTGACTTAAATTAGGTAATCCACCTTCAAACGGTTTAAATTCCTTTGATACGCCTGGTCTTGATTTATATGCCATGTTAATTTATCTCTGGTATTTGTTTAGCCTCAATTTCTTGAGTTATGTCATCTGTACGTTTTTGTAAATCACCTACAACTGAATCTAAATCCTTTACTAATTGTTCTTTTTCTCTATCAGACAATAAAAACTCACCTTCAGCTCCTGAACGACTTTCAGCTGCAATTAAGCGCTGTACAACTTGGGCTAACTTAACAAGTTGCTCATCATTTTTTACGTTAATTTCAAGATACTCTTTTATCATAGGAATAAGTTGAACTGCCATATCACCATCCTTTATAAAACTAGCTACTTCCTTAACTAACAGTTCAAGCTGGGTTTTATTTGTTTTTGAATTCTTGTAAATATCCTCAAATAAGGATGATAAACTTTTTCCTTCAAATATTTCAAATTCTATACTCATAATTGTTTCCTCGATTAGATATTATAACTCAACTATAAATATTAATAAACGCAAAAATGACAGTTATATACATATATAACAAAATTTTTTACTAAATATATATAATAGTTATATATGTGAGATGTTTAGTATAGATATCTCAATATAGAAAAAGGGATAGACCCTTTTTTGTTAAAACAAACGGGAGAATAACCATGAAGGAAGTCATAACTACAGTCAAAGGTTGGTTGGACGATTTAGTTCATCTAATGACCTCTTTTATAGCAATAGGAGCCGTTGGCGAAGTATTGTTTGGAAGTGGTGTATTTGGCGTTAATGTTATAGGTAACCTGACATCTATTATAGATAAGTTCGGTAGTTCTGGTTTTGCAGGATTAGTCGCACTATTGGTGTTAGTGGGTTTATTCCGTAAGTAAAGGCCTTTTCATAAGGAATAAAACAAAAAAGGGGATCAAATGATCCCCTTTTTTTACTTAAAATATAGAACCAGTATTAGAAGTATCTATAGAACCAGTAGACTGAAATTCCTTAAATAATCTCTTATAATACCGTTTCATTACATTAACAACTCTTGTAATATGTTGAGTATTAGAACCAGTCATTTCTCTTATTAATACATAAAGAGCTTTCTTGTTAAAATTCTCCATATTTTGTGATCTCCTAAATAACTCTAATACAGCATCTGCAACAAGAATATCCTTTTGTCTCTTAAATATATTAGGTAAATTATTTTCCCAGTAATCCAGCATCATTTCAGTAAACTCTTCGTATGTTTCTTTATCATCTACGACCTGACTCTCACTTGATAGGTTTCTTTTAAAATCTAATATATCTAATCCCCGATGACTTTTCATCTTTTTGTAATTATTATTATTATTTAAAATAAGATAATTTTTTGCAACTATAGAAAAGTAAGAAAATGCCTTACCCTTACCTTCCTTAAATTTATGCATATTCATTACGAGAAAAGATACCACTTCATGCTTAACCTGTTCTGATGGAACATCAAAATAATAAAACTTAAAGGTGTGAATTATATTTTCTGCTAATTTATCAAACGGATATGCTATATGTTCATTATAAATTTTATTTCTCAAAAAAGAATCTTCTGAATTATTATATCTAATAATAGCATTTTCAGTTATTTGAGTAAAATACATTCTTGACTTTGCTTTTTTACGAGGCATTTATATCTTCTCCTAACGTTTCTTCTAAATCACTTATTATTTCTTTTATTCCAGTAAATATAGTTCCTATTTCATCATCTGCTTCAAAATGACCAGAAGCATCTATTTCAGTAAGTTCGTTTCTAACATTTACTACTTTAGTGGAAAAACTTTGAACCCAAGTTTCCAACATTTCTGTTTTTCTTGTTAAATTCCATATTACATATCCTTCCATAAGAACAAGTAAACCTAATACTATTTCTACAATCATGATTTACCTCCAAATAATTCATCAAACAAATCTTGACTACGTTGTTTCATATCAACATCTTTAACTTTTTCTGTACTATCTACTTTAGCAGCAGTTCTTATATTATCAAGATGTACTTTTTCCTCTTTTTGTTCTGCGTCCTCTCCACGTTTCCACATATCTGACTCAATATGTGTAGCCATACTATCTGCTTGATGAAGAACGTAAGCTATATTAGATTTTAATCCCCAATCGGGATTCCAACTAATATAATAGTTTTTATTTGCTTCTTCATATAACCCATCTGTCAATCTTAAACCTATATATTCATTCTCACTCATTGGAATTTGAAAGTGTCCAAGTAAAAATATAGCTCTATCTGTAACTGTCATATAAGATAGTTCACCATTATGTGTAAAGATTTCACCACGATTTTTTCTATGCCATTCTGAATCTTGTGGGACATAATAATCTTTATCCAAATCTCCAACTTTACCTAAATCATGATGTATAGCTGCAAATATTAATTCTTCATCTGTAAAATTAATAGTTGCTTTGTTTAGTTCCCACATCTCTTTAATCTGTACTGCTAAATCTGTTACGTGGAGAACGTGCTCTACATAACCACCAACGTG
>Ga0208156_1000519_pt1 | contig 14426 bp, 5 predicted proteins | sample 1_EtaG_FD_184073 | JGI IMG/M metagenome (GOLD analysis project Ga0208156, IMG submission 184073) | Marine viral communities from the Subarctic Pacific Ocean - 1_ETSP_OMZ_AT15124 metaG (SPAdes) (version 2) | ecosystem: Environmental > Aquatic > Marine > Oceanic | place: Pacific Ocean | collected...
ATTGTAGGAGGGGGTTATACCGATGGAATGTCCTGTTGTGGTAATTTTATGGGTGGTGACAGGGGAGGAGTAAAAAGTGGTTATGAGGGATTCTTAGGAAGCCTAAAATTCTATGATCGAGCAATAAATTCAGTAGAAGTAGCAAAAAACTATAAGGCTCAAGAAGGATATTTTAAAAATATTGATACTGAACTTCATGAGTTCAATTATGACAGTGGGGAAGGCTTTAATATAGTTCTGATTATTTCAGATGATGTGGGTGTGGATAATTTAGGAATATATGATTCTATTAATCCTATTGTACTTCCTTCTACGTCTACTCCATTTAGTAATTTAACTGATCCTACTAATGGTACTAACCTTTATGCTCATACACCTACTTTAAGTGGAATGGCTGAGAACGGGATAACATTTACTAATGTGCATGTTGCTCCTGTATGTTCTCCAACTAGAGCAGCAATTCTAACAGGAAAGCATGCATTTAGTAGTCCTAATTATAAACGTGATGTTGGGCCTTCAGGTTACTGGGGACATGGAGTTGGAGCCGTGGGGACGCAGGAATTTGATAGGCTGAGAGGAGGGTTACAGGGGTTAGGGTGTGATTATTCTTTATTTGATCCCTCTGGAACTGTACAACCTCTATCAGAAATTGTTCGTTCTGCCGATGATAACCCCTCCGTATGGACTTCAGGAGTTAACTTCAAAATTTTACCTGAATTACTGCGGGAGTATGGTTATAGAAGTGGGATGGCAGGTAAATGGCACTTAGCAGAGTGGGATGGACTGGCTAGTTATTATGAAGTAGATGGTGCTACCATTGCTTCAGCGTCAGGAGCAGGATGGGCACATGTCTCGGCTGTCGGAAAGTGGACTACGTATAGAACCATATTCCATAATCTAGATAAACCCCCTGTTCCTGGTCACAATAATTATACGGGTAATTTCTCTAATGAAGATTATTGGGACTCATTATCTGTTTCTGATAAGGATATGGGATATGTTAACTATTTTGTGAATAGAGATGGAGCAGTGACCACAGTTTCTGATTCAGGCTATACTAAATTCATAGATAGTAAGAAGACTACGGCTGCGGGACATATACCTTATCTTCAGGAGCCTCTCGCTGAAGCTGATTCGAAGTATGAATTACATGATGGGCCTGGGGATGCAAGTTCATTTGCTACTTTCCAATCGGCTGCTGATGCTAGTAGTCTGTTTAACACTATGAGAGAACCGTTCTTTTTATATGTTCCTATGAATGCTCCGCACTCACCTCAAACATTTCCTCCTAGTGGAATGATATATAACTGGGATGGGTTCTACAGTACTAATAATACACAGCATTCAATGGATGTGATTGCAGATGCTGGAAATGATCCAGGTCCTCATGTGACTGCTATTGCTGCTAGTGGGTCGTGGATGAACTCTACTGCACAAGTAGAGAATATAGACTATATGGTGAGTGCGTTCCTCTCCTCTATTGATCCTGTCAGACGAGATCGCACTATATTTATATTTATGGGTGATAATGGAGCGGATAAAGCCATTATGGAGTCTAGGAATAATTATGCTTCGGGTATACGAAAGGTAGCAGGAGAAGCTGACAATGATAATAGTGGATTAGGTCCTGTTTACACGAAATGGCTTGATAATGAGGGTATAACTTATCTAAGTGGAGCTAGGCATGGTGGGAACAATAATGGACCTGGGGGATTTAAGACATCAGTATATGAGAGAGGTACAATAATTCCTTTTATTGTAAGTTCCACAATGATAACAAATAAAAATACGATATCAAACGCTTTTATTGATGGAATTGATTTATATGCTACGATTGCTGATATTGCTGGTGTAAAGAGATCATTGATTTCTAATATTGCGTCTAAGCCTCAACGATATGAGGGTATTTCCTTCTTACCAATCTTAAGCGGAGGACCTACTCCTAAAAAGAATTTCTCTTTTTCAGAGTTCTTTTCCCCCCAAGGAAACTCTACTGCGTCTGGGACTAGCGTGATGGAGGTAGATGGAGCTATTAATATTGAAGGAATGGGTACTTGGACTGGGAAGATAGGGAAGTTTGATGGAACCCCCGAAGGATTAGAAACAACAGGTGCTTACGGAGGCACAGGCAACCCCACCATACCCTATGAGCGTAGACGCGCCCTTACAGTAAGTGCTAATGCATATAAACTTGGGCATTACGCCGTTTCAGGTGCGGATTCTACAGCAATTTATAGCAGTGTTCCAGAGGTGAGTGCTGGGTCCTGGAAACTAGTAAGATCTACTAGTGGTTATCTATATAATTTGTCAGGATTTGATGAATTATATCACTTAAGACTGGGAGATGGGAGAGATGCGGATCCTTACGAACTTGATAATTTACTATTTCAGTATAGAGATCTAGCCGCAGATGTTGCGGGTGCGGGCGCGGACGCTAAAGATATGCTAACATATTTATTGGATCAAGCGACACAAACAAATGAGGATGATTATTATTGGAGGTTAGCTAGGATATACTACACTCTATTAGACTCTCTCAACCAGTACCTAGATCAAAGAAAGGAGCCTTTCTCTTAAATGGCAGCGAATCAAACAGTAAATACATATGGCACCACTTATTTTGCACCTACTGATAGGAGTATTGCGGAGTTAAGGGGTTCATACTTAGGAGTAACCTTTCCTTTAGGGAGAGAAAAGATCAAGGGAAGTTTTTTTAATAGAGAGAGCGGCAAGGAATTAATCCGAGGTGCAGTAAAGCAATTATTAAAAACCGAACGGGGCGAAAGAATTATGCTTCCTAGCTTTGGATGTAATTTAAGAAAATATTTATTTCAACCCTTAGATGAAGCAACTTTTGAATCTATAAAAAGGGAGATATTATATTCTTTTGATAAATATATTGTGGGAGCAAAAGTGAAGAAACTCTCGGTGATACCTTATGGGGATATAGGCCCTGCGGGGGGGAACTCTTTAAAAATTACACTATTGGTGGAAATGACAGATACAGATTTAGCAGTATTTGATGTACAGGTGGTAATTAAATGACTAATAATACGATGACGTTTTCTGGAACACTAAAATCGGATTTTATGAAACTAACGAATATTCCGTTGGTTAAGCGACCTTCGTTGGTTGATTTTGCGGCGACGGACTTTATTTCTCTAAGAAATTCGTTAATTAAATATATTAAAGCTGTCTATCCTACAGAGTATAATTATTTTGTTGAATCAGATATAGGCATGATGTTTATTGAGTTGATAGCTTATATGGGATCTGTAATGTCGATGAAAGCCGACATGTTAGCTAACGAAAATTTCTTCGCAACAGCTAGGCAACGTAGTAGTGTAAAAAAATTATTACAGTTAATTGGTGTAAAAATGAGGGGACCTCTTTCTGCTGCGATGGATGCTTCTATAACTTTTGATGATCCTCCTGTGGATATAGGTGGGAATGCATATTATACACTGGCTCCCGCTAATAGAACTGTCAGTATTGAGTCTCCCCAAGATGGAGGAAATGTTACATATACTCTATACAAGGTAGTGAATGGAATTATTGATTTGATAAATTCTAGAGGGGATATCCGTCTCTATAGTACGGAAAGTGATAATCCAGAAACAGATACAGTATACACTAATTTAGCGTTACAAGAAGGAGTATTGGTTACAGATAGCGGAGGCTTTGCGGCTACAGAAGCTATAAAAACAATAAAATTAACGCAGGCTCCTGTAATTGATGGAAGTGTTGAAGTATTTATTAATTCGGTTGATGCAAATGTGTCTGGAGCTTACAGGAAGGTGGAAAATATTTATTTTGCTTCGGGATCTACAGATAGAATTTTTGAGGTACTTTACGACGATAGCTATCAGGCTACCGTAGTGTTTGGAGATGGAACTGTAGGTATTTCTCCAACTAATACAGACTCTTACTTGGTTCATTATCGGATAGGTGGGGGATCAAGAGGGAATTTAAATCCAAATGTAATCAATGCTGCCATACAAGCCACAACCAATATAGGGGGGACAGACGCTAGACCTGGAACAATTACCAATACGAGTGTTGCAACAGGGGGAGCAAATGCTGAAAGCATGGCTCATGCCAAACAATGGGCTCCCTTAACTTTTGCTCGACAGGATAGAGTGGTTACTTTAAATGATTACACAGTCTTTGCTAATACATTCATAAGTACTTTTGGAACAGTAGGCAAAGCAGTGGCTGTTACTAGGGATGCTTATTCTTCTGCAAATATTATTGATATCTATGTATTGGAGAAGGCTTCTGATATTCAATTACAAAAAGCTAGTCCTACATTTAAAATTCAATTATTGGATGCTATAAATAAGGTTAAAATGGCTACAGACGAAGTGTTTGCAGTTGATGGTTTAATCAGAACATTAGATCTAGTAGTTACTATCTTTATTGATAAAGAGGATGAGGCGAGAGAGTCCCAGATTATTGGATTAGCCAGAAATAAAATATTGAACTATATGAGTATTGATAATAGAAGATTTGGAGAGCCCTTAATAATAGCCGAATTAAACAGACAAATTTTTGAAGTTGATGAAATTCGGTATTCCGAGATAGATAATTTAGTGCATAATATTTTAGTAGATGAAAATGAAATTATTCAATTGAATAATTTAACTGTAAACGTGAGCTTGCTTGAATAATGAGAAGTGAATTTACTCCCGATCCACGAACTTATACAAAAAGAAATTTTGTTGAGTTAATTGAGTTAATTACTCCTGGAGTATATCAGGAGGAAGATTTAGCATTAAGTGGAAGAGAGATAAACCCAGCTTCAAGGATTATAAATACTCATTTAGCAGCGGCTAATGATATTTCCCAGGTCTTATCCATCTCGGCTGTAGCTAATTCGCAAACCTCTAGTTTAGATAATATTTCAGGCATCTCTCAATATTTTGTTAAACAAAATAAATTAACCAATGTAACACCCTACAGTTTTGAAACTAAAATACTTTTACCGCTGGGGGCTGCTTTTAAGGATTTTGCTACAAGTGGAGAGTACAATACTTATTTATCCGGGACTTTATTACCACAAATAATTCTGGCTACTGGATCGGAGCCTGGAGCTTTACACCAAAATATTTCTACACTATCTGCTTTAACTACTGATAATAATCCCAGTAGTGTTCATAATTATTTGGTAGACGCATTAGGCTGGATGTACTTTTTGAATACATCAGCAGACGGTGGTTTAACATACAGCCCCTCTAGTTTTGTACTAGAATCATTAAACACATTATATTTAGGAAATAGTCTAAATACTGTCGATGGTATAAAAGGCTTTGACACTTACTTGTGGAAAAACTACTCTACATGTACTATTTTTTCTAATCTTAGTCTTATTCCAGCAGACTTTGTATCAGGAGCAGCCGATTCCATTCTTACTCCTAGTGCTGGGGTTGTAGCTACATGGACAAGTGGAACTCAAAAATTAGATAACTTATTAACTTGGTTAGATGTAATATATTCTCCTGCTTTTATGGATCAACAGGATTTTAAAGTACAGCAAGCTTTTAATGATTATATAGACGCTACTATTTCATTAACCGATCTTGTATCTAAGGGTCCTTTTAGAAAATTTATTGATGCTTTTGGGTTTCAAGCGGCTGATATTACCGAACAAATAGAATCAATAGGATTGCTGTATGATATTGAAAATTGTCCTGAGGAATATTTACAATTTATTGCAGACCTAATTGGGTGGAAATTGTATGGAGCCTCTACCTCTAAGTGGAGACACCAGCTACGAACAGCAGTAGATTTATACAAGAGAAAAGGGACATTAGATTCAATTCAATACGCTATAAATACTCTCGTAACTAACTCTGTTTTAGATGTTTCGGGGCGTGTAGCAGAATTATGGGAATCATACATACCTTTCCTTATTTGGTATAGTTTAGGTACAGAGTCTCCTTACTTCCGGGATTTAACTACTTGGACACAAGGATTAGCTACAGACGCAGGAGTTTACTATTACAATCCTAGTAGTATAGAAGAAAATTTAAAAATTGTAACCGACTCAATCATCTTAGATTTATATAAGAAATTTCCTGATAACTTTCTGTATAATGGAGAAAAATTTCCTGTAAATAGGATGTATACACTGGATGATAGGGGGTGCCCCTCTAGTGTGTATACCATAATTAACGAAACTCATATGAAACCTTTTCATATGCATACTACCGATAGTCCTGGGTATCAGGTCTTTAAACGGGAAGCCCTAATGTTGGGGAAAGGTGATGCATGGGATGCGGCCCATTGTGATGGTCCTTTAGGGACTGGGGTGTATATGGCGGGTTTAGAGCATCCTCAGGGAGGTGAGGAACCCATTTACTTATCAGCCACGGGTGATTTAGAGTTCTTATTTAATTATAGAACCTATACTAATTATCCTCTCCCCCCATTTGAACAGATAAAATACTATAGAGACAGTTCTCTTACCCCTGCGTTAGCTGCTAACCTTAAAGAAAAGTTGGCTTGTTTTGGAGTAAGGAGAGAATTTTGTACTGATGTAGAAGATTTTATTCTGAGTGCAGGAATTAATACTGACACAAACTTAGGGAGTCTTAATGAATTTTTGATGTTCTTTAGTGCAGTACAAACTCCTCCTAATTATGATAATGTATTATATAATATATCAGAATCTCATAATAATCTTTTGAGTTTATGGAATGGAAAATCATCTCATATATTTATTGATTTTGATAATACAGATTTTGATTTTGCTAAAACTACGTTGGATGGAGACTCTAAGTATGCTTTATATGAAGCTTCTAGGGTAGCAACTAATTTTTCGCCCGCCCATACCATAGCTAGAATCAATTTAAATGCTAGTGCTATGGACTATGCGGATTATTCTAGTACACGTTGGAGTTATTTAGGGTTTGATAAAGATGATACTAGAGTAAGTTATACAAGTGCTTCGGTCTTAGCTGGTTTTGAATGGAGCGGGTTGGATATGGGGGCTATACTAACTGCTGGGGGTGGGGACTCCAATTTAGATGGGGATGCTGGTAGAGGGGGTTTAAATACTTTTAAACGGGCTGATGTAGATAATATCGTAGGGGACACACTCTTTACGCTGAAGACTCCTACTGTTACTGATTTAAGCTCAGTATCACGTACAGCGTTGCGAAGACGTAATTTCCGCTATACGTTGCCCACAGAGGGGTATTATCATCGAACAGGGTTTAATGCTCCTAATAGTTGGGATCCATCCACCTTAGAATATTCTATGCCTTCTTCTGTAGGAGAATTTACTCTGGGATATGTGGCTTCCGCAGGTAAGTTTTTTCCTATTGTAGATCCAATAAATCCCTCAGGGGTGTGGGATAAATGTGAGGGTCTAAGTTCCACTCGTTCATTCTCAGCTATTTATACAAGTGCTACATTCCCTTATAGGGGACTAAGAGTTCTTGGTTCTAATGCTAAGTGGGATGAAATTGAAGTCTCTACCGCACGTTATGTAGATCGAGGTCAAACTCCCCATATTTATATTGTAATGCATGAGTTATTGGAAGAGAAAGCCCGCGATTTAGCTAGAACAGTCTCTTCTATTACTGCGGATACCTACTGGAAAAATGAAATTCAGAGTTATGCCAATAGTGCGATAGCTAGTGGGTATGTTTTTAATTCAGACATCGAGTACAGGAATTTTAGTTTCGGTATTGGTCTTCAAAAATTATATAAAGATTATGCATACTACTTTCAAAGACATTATTTAAGTAGAAATGATATGGATGATACTGGGGGCAATATTTTTGGACAAGTTTTTGGGGACGGGTTATATAATGATAACTTTTCTGTTGAGGGTTCTGCGGTAGAAACAACGGCAGGGGATTATGTTGCCTCTAGCTTTGCTTCAGGACTTGCAATAAATCAAAATGCTGGGTCTGGAATTTTTAGTACATGTGCTGTAGCAGCGTATAGTGATGGAAGTAATGATCTACCAGCATCAGGTACTTATATCGCAAGCGCAACAGGCGATTTAGTAGTTCCTTTATCAGGTACGCAATTTATACAAGAAGCGGTATACAATGCTGAGTTTAGAAATCCACATATTTTAAGTGGTGTGGAATTCTGTGATACGTCAGGTTCTCCATCCGAGAATGCGTTCTATGTATTTAAAGCTGATTCAAGTTTTAAAGTTCCTGGAGCCGAAAATTATTTAATAGATAATACAGTTATTAAATGCAAAACCGCAGGGGGATTTCCTAGATTACGTTTTGATTTATCAGCTTATGGGAAGAGACGAAATTATTTCATCAAGGATCATAAATTCAAACTGAAAATTAAAGCTTTAGTAGCTGAAGAAAATTCGCCAATATTGGGAGGAGGCCAATTAGGAGTGTGGATTCATACTAATCCTATTTATGATGCTTCTGCTCCTAGTGGTGTAATGTGGTCTTGGACGCCTGAAGGAAAGTGGGCATTACATAACGCTACTAATATAAGTTTACCTACAGTCTTAGGTTCATACGCCCATATCCACACATATAATCTCAAGACTACAGAATCTACAGAAGAAGAGACAATTTATTGTTTAGGAAATAATAGTGAGTCTACGCAGGAGTCGGTAATTAATAATGTTTCATTAAATAATATTTTGGAAGGATATTTTGAGACTTATGAATTAAACTTTGATACTCGAAATTATACTAACTATAATAATTATGAATACTTAAAGATTATCCCCGTACCTGAGGAATATTATAGATTTGAACAGACGGTAAATAGGGATGATGCTAATTACTATGTAGAAATATTTTTCTTACCTCCCACTAATCCAGGCAAGTATTTGTTGATTGATTCTATTTCTTTAGAGGACAGTACACAGAGAGACAATGCAGGGTTAGGAACAGATCATGGAATTCAAACAAGTGGAATACCTTTAAGGAAATTTGTAAAGGAAGATAAACTGTATTTAAATAAAGAACAATTAAGGACTGTTTTAAAATTCTTTACTGGATTGGCAGGTAAGGGGTATGGATTGTATCAAACTCACTTGGCTAGTAGAGATTTTAGAAGAGGTCCAGATGCGAATAACATATATGGTCGTTTATATGGCAATGATTTAGGACCTAGTGGGGGCAGTAGATTAAATTATCGTATACATCCCTTGTGGGGAGATGGAAATACTAAATATTCACCACATAATTGTATGGAAAACATAGTAGTGGACAATTAAATGAGAGGATCAGTAGGAGTATATTATAAAGACAAGCTTATTTACGAAGAGACAAATCTTCTTGTAAATGGGGCAGGTTCTTTATTAGCTGATATTATGACAGTCTCCCCCTCCCTATCGGGGGTGCCTGATCATGCTACTTCTTCTATTTTAGACTCCTCTAATTATACTATTCAGGCTATATCTTTTGGAACAGCCCAGAGTGCCTATGCTGAGAATGCTCATATTTATACAGAGTCTAAAGCTTATCTACTTTCTTCCGTATTTGGGGGCACCTCGTCAGTTATAGATGTAATTCGACATCGAGAGCCTTTGACTGCTGATTGGAAGACCGTAAGTTCTTATTCTCCCACTAGTCTTCTTCCTCATTATTCTGACCCCAGCCTTCCTACTTTAGAAGTAAGCAGTGATGTATCAGCAGTTGTTAGTGGCATAGCTTTAAGTTCTATAGTACCTGGAAACGGACAAAATTTAAATTTAATACCTTCGGCATATCATCATGCTGTATTTCTTAATACTGCTTTATCTTCTTTATCGGCTGTCGGGGGGGCTATTTTAGGATGCTGGCCTGAGGGAAGTGGGGGCTCAACGGAGGCGGGATCGGTGGGGGGAACTGATTTTTCCGCATTTAGTGGAACATCTCTATCCGCTCCTGAGGATGTAGCCTATTCAGGTACATACAATGGAATGTTTAATGCAGCCAGTTCTATGGATACTTCTGGTTTTGTAAATATGATTATGTCCGCATCTCCAAATGATGCAGACGCATATTTAATGAGTAGTACAACTAGTGGCCTATGTGTGTCAGGAGGAACCGACACGGGTAATTCTGGAACAGTTGAGTATTCCCTTACTTTAGGTAAAGGAGATTTAGGGGGAGCTAATTTGTACGGGGGTATATATAATATGGGATTATGGACAATAGATATAGATAAATCTCTTCTTGCAGGAAATACTCCTCCTTATTCGTTTGATACCCTAAATAATCCTAGAAAGTATAGATTATTTGCTGTGAAATCATTTAGTAGAAATATAGCTAGAATAACAGATGCTGCGGGGCCTGCGGCAGGTTGTATAAATTATGGAGATTGTTTAATTAAGTGGAGAATACACTTCCTATGAGAAATTTTATAGATGATTTAGGGATTAATGGGCATTTAACCATCATTAAAAAATATAATGATGGTGAAGAAGAGATAGTATTTGATGATCATAATGTTATCGTATCAGGAATGGGCGTAGGATTAGCCTATTTATTTACAGGATCTGGTTCAAATGTCATTACGGACTATCAAATAGATAGATTTCAAGTAGGAGTATCGGGGGCTACTTCCCTAGAGCTTAGTACAACTAATTCGTTGTCGGGGGGCTTAAATTATTCTGAGTATGGAAATGGTAGTAATTTATTTATTGAACAATGTACCCAAATCATAGGTGATAAAGATTTAAATCCATCAGCATTTGCACTTATTCCTGCAAATAAAGTTACAAGAATAGGCGATAATGCCGTGAGATATACCCTAGTAGTAGATGAGGAATCTTGTAATGGTTTAGCGGGACAGGCTGGGGAGGATGAATATTTAAATGAAGTAGGTTTATTTATGAAGAATCCTAGAGGGGCTACGGTCAATGCTTCTCTTTTAGTGGCTTATAGAGCTTTTAGTATTATTCGAAAAACTAATGATTTTAGTTTAATTTTCAGATGGACACTTAATTTCTAATGGTATTTAATCGGCACGATATTTATACAAGCAGCGGCAGCGTAATGTTATATAATTCTTGGACTCCTTATGTGTCCAAGTTTGATACTAGTTCATTCTATAATTGGGAACAAGATAACCTACCTCTCTATGATTTAGAGGAACGCACTTATGAAATGTGGGAGCAGGGAGGATTTCCCACTTCTTCTATTCCTGGGTTTGCATTAACTGTGTCGGCTGATACGCCTACAGCTACTCTTCAAGCAAATTCAACTATCTTTACTAGTGTTAGCTCCTGCATTGCTGCTATCCCAAAGGTTGTTCGTTTTCCTGTCTTAATTGAGGTTTGTAATTTTGGAAATATGGGTCCTTTAGAGCTACATAATTTTCGAATTGAAGAGGGGGGCTCTATTGAAATTATAAATAGAAACTATGGGAGAATTTATAATGCGTCCGCAGGCATACAAGGAAAGATTGAAGCCGCTAATATTACTCATAACCAATCTCATAGTCTGATATCAACATTTTCGGATCAGAATTTAAGTGCTACTTTTTGTAGTGGTCTTAATAGTGAAGGATTAATGGGAGGAATGCGTACCTCAGGAATTCATATTGCTACACCTGTTTTTACAGCAGCTAACCCCACAGTTTTTAATGCGGGTGAAGGCGAAGCTAGAGCTAGTGCCGTACATTCATTTTTATATATAGATCAAATTCTTCGAAAAAGTCCTTTATCAGTTTCTCTTTATGAGGAGGATACTTGGGGGAAGGATTCGCAAGATTATTTCCACTCTAGACCATATGAGAAAAGGGCTCTGGCTATTGGATCAAATGATAATTCTATGGGAGTCGCAGATGTAAGTGCTACTGATGTGTATGATTCGGGTTTATTAGTAAGATCCGCTGGTGAGGTACTTGATAAGGTTAGCGGCGGTATGTACATGAATAACTGTAGTAAGATAAGTGTTCAAAATTGCGACGGCCCCATTTATATAAGAAATTTTATAGTTGATGGATCAAGCCAAGCAGCTAACTCAGGTCAGGAAGTAGGCATTCATATTGTTAATTCAGATGTAGTGTTAGAAAACTGTGGGGCTGTTAGATGTAGGGACGCAGGGTTTAAATTTAATAACTCAAAAGTAATGTTATCAAGATCAGCTTTTGCGTATAGAGCCTATGATTTATCTTCTGCCACAGGTAGGATGCCAGAAAAAGGCGTTGGTTTTCATGCTATAAATAGTGATGTATCAATTAGTGCTTTACTTGGACCTACGAGTTTAACTCAATGGAAGTATGGTAATGGAGGAGATTGGGACGCTTCTGGAGACGATATAGTAATCTGTGCTTCAAGAAATTATGTAGGAATGAAACTGGATAACTCCAGGCTTACTGGAGGATTCCAAAGGTCCTTCCCAGGACAAGACGAGAGTGGAGGTACTCTAGCCCTAGAATTGAATACGGGTTACGGATTACAGGTTAATAATTCACATATAGATTTAAAAGGTTTAATAGATGTATATGAGAATGAAGAGGGGATTAAATTAAATAATTCTTATATGAGGTATGAGCAACTTTGTGTAGGAAGAAATAATGGAAAAGGACTAGCTAGTAATAATTCTACTATTCTATGGGATTCTAATGTTGAGGGTTTTGAACAAGATGCTCGTAGACAAGTTGATTTTTCAGGAAACGGTCAACATATAAATTTAGAAAATCAAAGTACATTTACATTCAAAAAGAGAAACCATATTCCTGAACTATATGGAAATACTTTTATTGTCTCTGCGGTGGGGAGAGAGGTGGGCTTACCTCACCCCGCTTTACCTGCAATTTCTGTTTCTCATAATTCACAAGCTGATTTTCTAAATTTAAAATTTCTTACTCGCGCTCCTACTCATATGCTTAGTAATATGCCTCAGTATGGTTTAGGAGCCGTTGTAGATAAAAATTCAGATGTAGATTTTTATGGAACAAAAGAGGGTGCTACATTTATTTTAGGTCCTGATTCTTATGCTAGGCAACAGTATGTAGCAGGAGTATGTGCTGATAATAATTCTACAGTAGGATTTCATGGTCCTACATTTATAGGGAGATTTGGAGTAGATGTTTTAGCTAATAATAATTCTACAATAAATATCACTCCTCCACGCATAGGGAATTCCTTTCTCGCAGACTCTAGTTCTTTTGATTTAAGTGCCGCGTTGAATCAGACTTCCGTTGAACTTCATTCAACCAGAGCTTGTTTAGTAGCCAATAAAAATTCTACTATTAATCTAGAGAACTTAGGATCATTTGATAACTACTGGACTAGGAGTGCTCAGGGAGTTACAGCTTTAGCTGCGGGGACAGATTATCAGCAAACATATGGAGCCGAGAGTGATGGTCTAAGTGCTACTATTGGGTATGGTTCTCTTCAATTCTTCCCTAATCCTCAAAATTCGCAAGCAATAACGCAGGCCAAAACTGATAGTTTAATACAACTTAATATTGATGGTAGGGCTGAGGGCACTCCTATATTTTCATTTCAGACTAATGGTAATCAGTTTCTCATTAGTGATAATTGGTTTACAAATACATTACCGGGAGCGGGGTGGATTCCTAGTATGGCTAAAGCTTCCTATGGTGGAGTATGTGTTAGAGCCGTTGAAGATAGTGTTGTAAATGTTAATAATGTTTGTTTCCCTGTAGGAACTAACGATAGTCCTTTGGATGGACCTTATTACGATGTTAGTGCAACTCCATGTGATAGATTAATGATTTGGAATATTGCCGATACTTCTAGATTAAACGCATCTTATTGTAGTGTAAGTGGAATGTATCCTGCTGATGTGGGCTACCACGGTCCTAGTGCAGTATGGGCGTCGGCGCTTAACGTGGATGCTGGCCCCCCTGTTGTTGGAACTGGGGAAATGCCAGCCTCTGGTGCCCCTTCTTCGACCCCAGATACAGGTGTCTTGAGTGTACTTGATGCTTTTGGGGCTGGGAGTTCTGTGTGGGCAATTACTTCTGGTACTACTATTAATATGCCCTTTAAACGAATCGCTTTGGGGGGTTGGACTGGTGGAGGAGGGGGTACTTTAGATCCTTCTTTCGCAGCAGACGCAGGTATAGCGGTCTCGGGGGGAAGCGGAGATACTTTCGGGAGAGTAAGCCCAGGAATATTTGGGGCAGGTATTCAGACTTATAAGAATCAGGGAGTATTTAGATTATATTTCTCGCCTAAATCTGAAGTAAAATTATTGCAGAATGATATGAGTGGCTGGCTTTATGGAAGTTATACTGCTGCCGCAGGGAGAACTTTTTCGGGTGTGGTAGGACCCGCATATCAGGTCTTTGCTCAGGGATATAATATGTCAGCTAACTTATCGGCAGTAATTCCTACTGGGGGGTATTACAACGCAAGTTCCTTCTACCCCAATCTATTAAAACTTAGTATAGACTCGCAAGGTTGTCGAGTATTTGATAAATTATGGACTTCGGGCTTCTATTATTGTAGTGAATTTGTGGAAGAT
>Ga0208156_1000525_pt1 | contig 14303 bp, 15 predicted proteins | sample 1_EtaG_FD_184073 | JGI IMG/M metagenome (GOLD analysis project Ga0208156, IMG submission 184073) | Marine viral communities from the Subarctic Pacific Ocean - 1_ETSP_OMZ_AT15124 metaG (SPAdes) (version 2) | ecosystem: Environmental > Aquatic > Marine > Oceanic | place: Pacific Ocean | collected...
TTCCACGACACGACTACCCAACGCCACACCCGAATACAGCGTAACGCAGTTTGACATGCTTATCCGATTGCTGGAACAAGTCATCACACAACTTAATTTTGGTTTTCAGCAAGACGTAAAAGACGAATCTGGAGCAAGGAGTTGGTTCCTTGGCTGATAAATTTTTAAGTTTTTCAAGGACAGGCACGGGAACCGTGTACACCGTTCCTACGGCAAATGAAGGGGCTACGCCTCCCGTTCCCCCTACAACAGCTTTGGTAAAAAGCATTAGAATATCCAATCAAACAGGCGGAGCGGTAACAACTATAGTTTCAATGATGGATTACAGCAATTCAAGCTTGGAAATTCCCCTGACCCAAGGGAGTTTTGCCGATGCCGCAGAATCAGAGGTTCTTTCACAACCTATTGCCTTAGAACAGCAGGATGCTATAAAATTAACGGGAGCGGGCATAACAATACTTGTCAGCTTACTGGAAATTTCATAATGAAAAAAATTCAAGAAGGAAAAATAATTGGCACACAAAAATTAAACGGGAAAGAAGTTCCTGTTTATCAGCCCGAAGTGTTTGAAAGAATTTATTGCAAGAACTGCAAAGCCGAAGTGGACTCCGAGGAGTTAGCCACGGGCAATTGCAAGGATTGCGGAAAGCCTTGGAAAGAAAACTTTGCCAGGGATATTCGAGTGGATGTCACTAAACTCCCTGACGTTTTCGGTAAAACGAAACTCTAGGCGCTGCACGTCTCACATTCATCATCTTTATTATAATTATCTACATATACTTGGGTTGTTTTTCCCACAGTAACACCTAGTTCTTCTTTAGGAGAATTACAATTACACCCATTTTTGTGTTCTGCTAAGTCTTTCTCCAATTTTACGTTATCCCTTTCTATTGCCATTAGGCGTTCGTGATAGCGTCCCACCTTATCTGCGAGGACAGCTATAGACTTCAATACTTCCTGATTTTCCATTTTTTTCTCCTGATTAAAATTTTTGGGTGAGAACCAATTTAAACACATGGGTGGGGCTTGGCAAGAAATCTTTTCTAAATTGTTTTCTTGACATTTAATTTTAAATGGTCAACCGCTTGTCCATATAACACCCCTAAATATTCTATTTTTCTAATCCATCCTTTGGGGATCGCGGTTGCGCCGCCGCCCTCATTATCATCCTTGTCCATACACCATGACCGCATAATAACAACCTTTTCATCGTTATTGACCATCAACCACCCCACATCCATGCAATTGGCAAGCGGTGCTTTCATAATATCATTGACGGGAAGCCACCCCGACTCCATATCGCGGGCATCCACCCACGTTACGCGGACGATGGGTACTTTCTCAATATCTATTTTCATCGCTTAATTTTCATTGCACAATACTATAAATTTCAATATACTTATACTCTATAATAGGCACGCGTTCTACAAGTCTTGCCCCCTTGCCTCTTCAACAGAAAATAATAGGTTGCTAAAAAGGATATGCATGATTGATGAACAATTTCTAGGAACGATACCCCAATATGGTATTGGTGGATTTGTAGGAAAAATATTTAAACAAGTTAAACAAGCTGTCAAGAAGGTCGCCCCTATCATAGGGGGTGGAATCGGCTTTATGGTCGCTGGACCCGTTGGCGCGGGAATAGGATCGGGCATTGGTGGACTCGTGGCGGGGCAGGATCCCGCGCAAGCCCTTCAGACAGCCGCATTAGGATATGGTATTGGTTCATTGGCGGGTATTACCCCTGGATTAAAAGGATTCGCAGGAAAAGGATTTGGATCAGCAGAAAAGTTTGGAACATCATGGGGGGATAAATGGAATATTCTTAAACCATCTTCATGGGAGGGTTTTGGTGGTAATTTATTTAAAGGAGGAGCAGATCCAGCTAAAATAAAAGCGCAAGCTGTTCTCAATAACCCAAGCTCAAGTCTTGCAGATGTCAACTTAGCTAATAATATGTTAAATGCAGGAGGTAAACTCCCTGGCGGAAAATTATTAGGCGCTGCTGCGTTGGCGGCGGGGCCACTCGCATATATGGCGGCGAAGAATGAAGATGAAAAGGCTTTTGATCCCTATCAACTCAACCCATTCTACTATCAGAACCCCGAAGAATTCCAAGTTGCAAACATCGCCGATAAGCCTTATTATTACCCCACATTGCAGGATGAAGCTGGATATCCCGTTGAGGATCTTCCAACAGATTTTGTCCGCAGCGCGGAAGGCGGTATCATTCAATTGGCGGATGGAACCAAGAAAAATTTTCCTCGCAGAACGGGACCCATCAATGGTGCTGGGACGGGGACAAGCGATTCCATTCCCGCAATGCTAAGTGACGGTGAATTTGTTATGACGGCGGAAGCTGTTCGGAACGCGGGCGGTGGATCGCGTCGACAAGGGGCGAAAAAGATGTACAACATGATGAAGAATCTTGAAAGGAGAACAGCCTAATGGTTGAGGAATATATCACCAGAGAGGCGCCCGATATTGAGGCGCGTCGGCTCGGTCTTCTCGATGCGGCGAAGGCTCTCGCGGAACAGGGGATCACGCTACCACCGTATATACAAGCGCAACTCACGCCACAAGAACTAAGGGCCATAGGGCTCGCGGACACGGGCATTGGCGCCTACGAACCCTACATGGATTACGCGAGAGAGGCGACACAACGGGGGGAGGCGCTACTAGGCGGAATAACGGGGGCGCCGACACAAGCGCAACTTCAACAATACATGAACCCATTCCAACAGCAGGTCATCGATGCAACGATGGCGCAGCTTGGGGAACAGGGTCAATTACAGCAAAATCAATTGGCGGGACAGGCGACGCGCGGAGGCTCTTTCGGAGGCTCGCGGTACGGGGTTCAACAAGCGGCCTTGTCGGGCGAACAGCAAGGTGCACGGGCGCAGGCTCTCGCGGGATTAAACTTACAGAATTACGGACAGGCGCAGCAGGGATTTCAAAACCAAATGGAACGCGAACGATTGGCGGGTCTTGGCATTGGCGCCCTTGGATCGCAGTATGCACAACTTGGGGGACAGCTTCAGGGGATGCAACAGCAGGACATTAACCAACTGCTCGGCGTTGGCGGACTTCAGCGACAGCACACACAACAGGGATATGATTCAGCGAGGCAGAATATCATGCAACAATTGTACGAGCCGTATCAACGGCTTGGCATGTACAGTGATATTTTTTCACGCGCGCCGACATCACAACAAACATGGTCTACGGGCATGACCCCTTCCGCCAGTCCTTGGCAACAAGGAATAGGCACGGGCATTGGGGCCTTGGCCGCCTACGGTGGCGCCAGTAGATTGGGGATAGTATAATGACAGTTTTAAACAGACAAATGTTTCGGCCGATGCAGACACAACCGAACACTCCCGTAACACCTCTTTCATCCTTGGTGCGACGACAATTTGGAACACCTCCTGAAGGGGAGATAATTGATGATGTGGTATTGACCGAGAAGATGTTTAAAGACAGTCAAGGAATAGGAGATAAAATAGGAACATATGGGAAAAAAATAGGATCAGGTATTTTGAATGCATTAAAATTTAATCCAATGAAAGATCTCATTGAAAAAACAGATTCTATCATTGGCACACTTAATAAAATGGTAAGTGAACAGGGCATAGATCCCAATAAAGCGGCGGAGATTATTAATATCATTACAACGGAACGGCGTAAACCCAACCCCAACTTAGAGTTACTTAATGATTTTTATACTCAAATTGTTATTGGGAATCAGGGATATGAACAAGGCTATGAAGAATGGAAAGAAGACGAAACGCGGGCGGAAGAATTTATGGATACTCCTGTGGAAGTTGAAAGACAAATGGGATCGCCCCCTATGGGGGAACAAGCGAATGCCAATAATGTCGGCATTATGGAAGGCTTTGAACAAGGCGCGTCCGATGAGGCGATGATACAGGAGGGAATGATCGCCCGCGATGCCATCGACAAGACGGACACCTACGATGAACTGATGCGCTCGATCCGCGGGGATGACCTCACGGAGGACGACAGACGTCAGGAATTGGCGGCGATTGTCGGGGAGAAGGATGCCTACGAGACACCAGACAGCGTATTGGCGCTCGTTCAACCCGTTATTCAAATGCTTGACATGGAAGAATCACAACAAGGCATTGGCGCAACGGATCAGGCGCAGGCGATGAACATGCCAATCGAACAAGAGGAAGTTGTCGGCATTCAGGAAACAATGGCGGCGAACGGAGGACTCATTAAAAAATATAAATCAGGAACTGCGCATCCCGATGCGGGTGCCGAAAAAGGGGATTGGAAAGATTGGTTCCTCAATATGGGGGGAAGAGGCCTTATAGGAGGAAATACCGTTAGACCCGACCCACATTCCACAAGAGGAGACTGGCTAGATTGGTTCCTTAAAACACAAGAAAGACGAGACGGTGGAATTGTCCAGCATCTCGCGCACGGAGGACCAGTTCAATATTTCAACGAAGGAACAGGTGATTGGGGTGTAGATGTGCAAAAATATTATGATCAATCCCTTCCCATTTATGAACAATTACTAGGCGGAGGATATGATAAAAACCAAACCATCGCCGACATTCTCTTGCAGGGGGTTGTGCCAGCGGCAATGGGATATGCTTCTGGAGATTTGACGGGGCCACAAGCGTTTGGTGCGGGTGTGCAAACATCGGGTAAAATCATGAGCACCGATCTGCGCGCAAAAACAAAGCACGATCAGGCGTTGAAATTGGCGGCTCTTCAGGGAGCGTTTGCCAAGGAGAAAAGCGTGTCGGAATTGGACGCAGCCCTTGAGACGGCGAGAGCTAAAGCGGCAGGTGGCAAGGGACTAAATCTCGGGGCTTTGATAGGGGATGCTACATCTTTTAATGACATGCTGATTGCAAAAGCCTTAAACACGACACCCGAAAAATTATACGAACAGCACGACCTTGGAACAAATTTTTATATTGATACGAATGAGATCGTTAAATGGAACAAACCCGATAAGACGGAAGTTACCGACACCTACATTGTGGGAACAACAGCAGAGATACCAGAAACCATAGCAGAGCTTGGCGTCACAGACACAACTTATCCTCCCGACACTATCGTGGAGGTTAAAGAGGGGGCCATTACCGTGACCCATCCAACAAAAAAAGCTTACTATGATACCGATACAAGTCTCGTTGTATGGAAAACAGAGAAGGAAAGGGACGCCCTTAATGCAAAGGATGCGGGAAGGCTTACCACCATCACTGTTGGAACCAAGTACAAGAAGCTAAGAAAAATAGTGACCGAAGAGGATGTGGCGGCGGCGAAAGAGAAAGGACAAATTCTTGTAGAAGATAAAGAAATTACCATTGACATTCCTCTTTCCGATAAAACGAAAATTGACAGACTTATAAGGGAGGGATGGGGCATTGTTCAGGAAACATTCGCCATCGACCCCCCTGAAGGAAGCTTGCCTGTTATTCAAGATATTGCTAAAGGAGGAATCGTGCACCGTGGTTTTGGAAGCGCTGAAGCTGGTGAAATTGCTGAACCCGCAGTCCGCTATACAGAGGAACAGATACCAGATCTTAATCTCGAACAGATAGAGGAATTCCGAAAATATTATCGTGTTCCCCTTGAAACACCAGCGGCGCGTGATGATGCGTTGGCTCTTGTGTCAGCGGGATCGAATGCCTTGAACGCCATCCACGAACTTAAAACAATGTTGACGAAAGATATGAATTTGGCGGGAATGCCTGGGCAAGTCATTGAAAGCTTTAGAAACATTTATCTCACGTTCGATTATCTTGATAATAAAATTTTGGGGGACAGGGTGATAGATCAAGAGGGTGATATCTATAAATTCATGGACAAGGAACAAATTGAGGAGGTTAAACAATTGAAAGAGCAAATAGGGGATGCACTCGCGGATCTTCGTTTCATGAAGGGGCAAACCCGCATGACGCCGACAAAGTTGATTGAAAAGTCCCAAACGCAAACGGATGTGACGGGATTTTTTATGCCACCAAAAGTGGCTCTTCAGAAACTTGATGCTATTGCCGATCGTCTCGCCAAGCTGACCAAGGAATATACCGTTATGTCGGGTGTCTATAAGCAAGGGTTGGACAAGGAAAAGTTAAGCAAAGAAGATTACGGGGAGCAATACATGCAAAATTTGGATAATCGTCTCGTCAACATTGATAACCTCGTCACCGCCATCCACGCCATTCAAGTGGGAGAGGGTGAACAAACACAAAAATCATACACGATAGAAGAGCTACAACAAATTATTAACCAGGCGCAGTAGAATGGGTGAAATAACAATTAAAGGTTTCCCTTTTTCCATCCAGATAGAAGGTGACACTCCTACACAAGAGGAAGCGATAAAGATTGATAAGATCGTACGCCAACTCGGTGAACTGGAAACCCTTCCAGGAGTGGCACAGATGTCACCAGACCAACAAACATTAATTGAGGAACAAGTAGAAAAAGTGGGTCTTACTGACCAGTACGAATCAACAAAAGAAAACATTAAAGCAATTAACGCCAAGAGGATTCTCAAGGACTTAAACCTCTACGATGACAGGAAGGTGCCGCCTCTAGAAAAATATTTAGGCATCGACCGCGATAAATTTTTCATCGCGGGATCCCTGGCGGGATCTACCCCTGGAATAAGGGATATGTTCACACTTAAAAATATGAAGAAATTGGCTTCCCCGACACAGCTTGTCATGGCGGGAGGTAAAACATTCTTTGGGGGTGTCTTCGGATCCGTTGGGACGGGGATGGCGTATGACATCGCCAACTACGTTCTTAGCGGCGGCGATGAAGATTTTCTCACCACGTGGAATCAATTGGATGAGGACACAAGGGATGGTATTTTCTATGAATCCATAGGCCTGCTTCTTCCTGAGGTGATACCTGGAATGTTGCGTCTGGGTTCACGGTTAACGGAACCTGGCTTTGACCTCGTGGTCAAATCGGCAAACCGTCTGGGCATTGACCTTGATACGCGTTTCATTCAAAAATACGGTGGCATGGCCAAGGCATTGGCGCCAATACCGTGGATTGGGAAAACCATTAAAAAAGGAACGGAAAAAATTGCGACACAACTCAACACATATTACAATACACTAGTTCAGCGTAACGCGCCCATAACGAAGTTCACCGATGTAGGCGTTAACATTTTTGATAGGGCGGTGGCGAATTTTGCGGAGGGACAAAGAATATTGGGGGACCTATGGGATGACGCCTATAAGGCGCATGCGATGCTTCCCGATAAGAATATTTTCCTTGGGAATAACATAGGAAAATTTGTCGATGATCTGGTGGCGGGAAAAGTTCTCAGACCATTTGCAGGCATTCCCACAACAAAAGACGGGATCATCCTTCCGTGGAAGGAGCTGGTAAAATCAGGATTTTTCGAGAAGACCAACTTAAAGCGTCTGAGTAAGAACGATGCTGTCGCGGATTTTTTTCAATGGCTTCATGACTATCAAAAGACCATTAAAACCCAGGGGGGAGAACTCTCCTATGAACAAATCAGAGGAGCCAATGATGCCATTAGTGGATTTTTCAGTGACTTAACGACGGGAAACCAGTATTTCAAGAATCAATTCAGGCGAGTACTGACTAACTTACGGGGAGCTAATGATGAATTATTAAACAAAGAGAATATGAATATTATGAAGGTTCCTGAAAAATTGCAAAAATCTATTCTTGAGGCGCACGAAGGGGCGATGTCCTACACCAAGATGCTCGCCAAACTGTGGTCAGGGAAAACAGGATCACTTTTTGGTAAATTTGAAAAAGGGGTTTTCGAGTCAGGGTTGACAGTGGAAAAAGGCTACCGCGATCAGTTCGTTAAAAGCATTCTCAACTTGCGGTCCCCTCAATTGCTCAGTGACCTAGAGAAAATGGTGGGAAAAGCAGATATGCAAACAGTCCTTAGGGAGTACTTAGACACAGCTTTTCAGAAAGCCCTAAAAACAGGCGATAATGTATCCACTCTTGCATTTGATCCCGCCATCCTCGCGAAGGAATTGGGATTAAACGTAAGAGCGACGGGGCCTTTTTGGGACGATGTTCTGGAAAAAGCGGGCATTCCCAAGCCTTTCATAGAGGACTTGGCGCGAATCGGAGGTGTTCTCGAAGACCTTCCCATTGGAAACCCTTCGGATTACTTACGACGTAAAGTTCAGCTTTCAGGCTTTAAGGGACTGATGTCCACCTTTATGCTTGGCAGTGGCGCTGTTTCGGGGGGAGCGGCAGGCACCGCGGCGACAGGATCATTCTTCGGCGCCATTCCAGGCGCACTTGTGACCTTGTTTGCGCTGAGATACGGAATGGGAAAAGTATTCTCCAATCCTAAACTCGCCTACAAGATCATGAACAGGTTTGATCCAGGAAGAACCAATAAATTCCGCTACAAGCTCGCCATATTCAAGGACTTATTTGATGTTCACTTGACCGAGCACCCTGAGGACAAGGAAGAGGCGATCAACATGTTCTCAAGCCTTATCAATGAGGGGAAGGAGTTACTTACTGACGAAAATATTGACGCCATCAAGGACATCACAGATGGATGGCAGCTAGAAATATTCAAGGATGAAAACCTAGAAAAGATCAAGGAAACCATTGAAGAAAATGAAAAGTTGGATGAACGTGTAATACAAGAAGACTCACAGCTTAACGTTCCTCAGGTAAATCAGGAATTTGACATGGCAAGCGTGGTTCCTCCGATGGCTGACCCCGCACAAGCAGCGGGAAGCGGGGACATCAACCCAGAAATCATAGAACAGATGGCAAGCCTCGGCATGCCTCTCTTCGGCAATGAAGGCGGAATTGCATCCTTGATGAAACAGAAAAAACCCCAACAGATGGTAGCGTAATGGCAGACGAAGACATTATCAGTAAAACAGATTGGTACGAAACAGAAGCGGATTCTTCTCAGCATAAATTGGCTAATGAGACACAACGGCTGACAGAAAAATATGCGGCGAAAGGAAAAGATTTCACTAAAACTGAACAATACCGATCAATGCAAGATTATCTTGAGGGTGTTCCTGACACTCGTGGTGGAGGACTAGGTGCTATTAGGGAAAATGACCCCGTTCTTTCCGCGGGCAGTGAAGCGGCTCAATTAGCAAGAGAAAATCTTTTGTATCAAGCGGACGGAAAAAGGCGCGGTAACTTAACGGCTGAAGACATAAAAGGAATTAACATTGATTTAGTAAGAGAGGGAATGACCCCCGATGATTATTTTAGGTTCAATCAAATGCTCTACAGTCCCAATATTGAGGAGTATCAAAAGGCGCGTCCAATTTCTAGTGGAAAATCTTTAAGGGACATTATAACAATGGCAACACCCGCAAAATATATTAAGAGGGCGGCGGAAACGATAGGGAGGACGGTTCTTGACGCCCCCTCGGATTTCATGGACTCAGCAATGGTGGAGGGAATAACCAACACATGGAAGGGAAGAAAAAAAGGAGAAGGATTTAAGGGTCTTATAAATAATGTTTTACAGATGACGGGCATTGGAAACACCGACCAAGCTAAGAAATTTACGAATGATAAAGTGACGGAAAACATTCAAATAGACGAGACTGACCAAGGAGAAAATATTGATGTCTCTTTGGCGACCATTAAGGAAGCCAATAAAAACAAGACGGAGGAATTGAGTTTAGCGTCACTACAGGACAAGAAACCAACGAGTCTCGACATACAAGGAGTTCAAAACTACATAACGGATGTCTCAAAGGGCATTCAAGTGGCGGCGCCTCCCGATAATATGAAGGAGACGTGGGACTTTATGGTGACAAATAACATACCTAATACGAGTGAATACCTTGTCGGCAGTGACATTATAAATCAATCATCCATTAATCCCAATGCAGTCATCAATACTGGTACTACTATTAATCCCAATACTATTGCACCTGTTAACGCTGATCCTACTCTTACTGCTGCGATGACCGCTAATCCTAATTTTAATTTTAATTTTACGACCCCGAAATTGAATTATGATTTAATAAATCAGAAACAAGCTCTTCCATTAGAAAATGCAAACTACCCAGGAGTCCTTTGATGTCCGAGGAAACACAAAAAAATAGGGAAGGCATCCTCAAGATCGAGGGGGAGATCAAGCTCATCCACGAGCGCATTAAAAGCACGGATGAAAAGATCAACCTGATGATCTCCAATCACTTGGCGCACGTTCAAAGCGACATTGATTGGATAAAAAAGGATATGATAGGAATGAAGAAGGTTATGTGGTTCATCGGAACAGCAGTTGTCGGACAACTGCTGTTCCTCGTGTTTCGATCTATGATGTAGTTGATTGCTCCTTTCTAAATTTAGGTATTATATTCCAGGTGTTTTTCATGTACGACTCCTCAAGTTCAACAACATTAAAGTTATTTGAGTCCTTTAAAAGACCATTAATTCGTACAATATCTTTTTGTCGTTGTTCCAACAGATCCTCATACTTTTTTATGAGATGATGTTTAACTCCAATTTTGGCATCCTCTAGGGTGGTAAAAACATGGTTTGCTTCGATAGACCAATACCACGTACTGGAATTGTCTTTTTTATGTTTCAAGTAAAAACATTTAACCCCCTTCTTTTTCGTATACCAAACACCGTACGTCTTAGTTTTATGAATAGTGGGGGATGATGATCCACTAATTGAGAAAAAAACTTGGGCTCTGTCGAACCGTTTACTTTCCCCTAGTTTAATATCAAATATATCTTTCTTCATATTCTCCCCTCTCTTTGCTTAACGTCCTCAAGTTTATTTTTTAACTCTTCTACCTTTCTCTTGGCTGTCGCCACTAAACTTGATCCGTCGGGATAAGTAATGTCCTTATTATTTTTCACGATACCCTTATAGTATCGCAAAGAATCTTTTATTGCAGTGTATGAGTCAGTGGACATTTATGCCTTTCTCCAATATCTTCCTTTTACAAGGATCGGTTTGGTCTTGAATTTTGTATCCTTCTCAATGACTCTCTGATCCAAGAGCTTATTGACAATTCTACAAATAACTCCCGAGCTCACCTCGGGAAACTTTTCACGAAGCCTCTTGATAAAGGGCCTCTTCTTTAACTGTTCATTTTCAACGAGAGCGTAAGCGCCGAAGCGAACATCACGATGGGTGTCCCTTCTTCTTTTTGAATTGGGTATGGAAGGGGAATTTATTTTCCACCCGCCATTATCAGTTTTCTTTTCCCACTCTTTTAATAATTTCTTATCATCAGGCGCGTTGGCGGCGTCCACCAAGCTTTGGGGAATTGTTAATAAATTATTCATTCTAACTTTCTCCATAAATTAATTATAATATTATATTATATTATACAATATCAATGTCAACACAATTTTAATTTACGGCAGAAAACCTAGATCGCGTTTCCCCAGGATTTTCCAATTTCGCAATCAACTTTTGATGGAACAACCAAAGTGACACAATTTTCCATCACGGAAATAATTTTATTTTTTACATTTTCCGATCCATCAAAGCTTAAAGTAAGTTCGTCGTGGATTTGAATGAGAGGAACTATATTTTCCTTGTACAGCGCGACCATGGCTTGTTTTGTTTGATCGGCGGCTGATCCCTGTATTAGCCGGTTAAGGGCTTTGTACGTACCTGCTCGTTTTAAATGATGATGTTCCCCATACTTTAATTTAGCTTGATCATAGGGAAGCGCTTTATAAACGCCAAACGTGGTTGGTTCCCATAATTCAAAACGACATTTTCTACCTTTAAGTGTTGAGACATAACCTTCTTTGTTGGCGTATCCCATCACACTAGCCGCTAACTCTTTAATGAATGGAACACGTAAATTGTACTCTTTTAAAATTTCTTTCGCGATGTCTTTTTCCACTTGTAATTGTTGAGAGAGTTTATTAACTCCCATTCCGTAAAATAACCCTAGATTAATGGTCTTGGCGCGTCCACGATCAATGTCCGCTATGTTTGCCACTATCTCATGAAAATCAGCTTTGGCATTCTTATTGTATTCTTCTACTAAGACTTCGGCGCCTTTACATTCCAGTTTACTGGCATAATGAACAGCCAAACGTGGTTCTTGTTGTGAATAATCGAATGATCCCCACACCTCATTCTCTTCAGGTAAGAAGAGTCCCCGTATTTGTTTCTTGATTTCAAGGTTTTTGGCGGGAAGCTGTTGGAGATTGGGATTGGAATAACTGAACCGTCCCGACACGGTTCCCGATTCACCGTCACGCATTTGATGAATGTTGGAATGAATGCATCCCTTGTGTTCATGTTTAATAATGGTATCCAAAAATGTCGTCTGTACTTTATTAAATTCCCTGGCGCGTTGTATTTTCTGGGCGATAGGATGCTTATGGTTCAATAAAAAATCCTTGGTAAAACTTGGCGCATCTGTTTTTTCCGTGCGAGGATATTTTATTTTAAGCTTGTCAAAAACTTTTGCCACTGATTCAGCAGCCCATATCTCCACTGCAAGACCCGTATCTTCCAGTATGCCAGATAATATCTTCTTTTCTGTATTCTTAAAACTTTTTTTATAACGTTGTGCTTGTTCGACATCGACGCGTACTCCTTTTTTTGTCATCTCAAAAATAACAGGGAGCAGATCCATTTCTAAATTAAAGACTGTTTTCAAGCTATCTTTTTCAATGAGAGGTTTCATATGATGATAAAGCCGTAAAGTTAAGTCTGCATCCCGTTCAGCGTAATCTCCCACAAAGATAGCGGGGAGTTTATACATTTCATTTTTGGGATCGACCCCAAATTCAATTGCCGCCTCTTTTAATTTACCCTCGTTTTTATATTCGTTGAGCATGTCTTTACCCACCGTATTTAAGGCGTACGAAAATTTATTTTCATTAAGAAGAGGGGCCATGATCATTGTGTCTATGATCCGTCCATTCACTTTAATGCCTTCTGTATGAAGCCATCCTAGGTCATAAACTGCGTTGTGCGCCACTTTAATGGCGTCGGTTTTCATCATATCTTTCATCCAGGAGAGGACACGTTTCCGATCCCAATTAAACCCATTTTCATGACGGATGGGATAGTACCCCTTCCATCCATCAACGGCTACGGAAATGCCAATAACATGGCCTGTAGAGGATGTCCATCCTGGACCGGTTGTCTTTAATTTAGGATCATAAGTCTCCAGATCAAATGCCATTACTTTTGCATCCGATAGATCAGGGAGAGTTTCAGGTGGCACCCATTCAGATTGAACAAAACCAAAATTATTTTGTGTCATTTAATATCCTTTATGGTTTTTTGAAGTTCATCATATCGCTCCTGCGCCCGCATATATTTGTTGTATTTTATGTCTCTATCAATGGCGATAAAATCTCTTAGCCTTTCACAAAACCTTTCATAATACATATTCCATTCCTCACCCTCAATAATAATGCGCTTAAATTCTTCTTCACGTGTGACTAACAAAATAACTCCTTTTTTAATGTTAGTTTTACATGTGGAATTATGAGCCATTCCATATGCCGCCACTTGCATTTTCCAATCCTCTGTCCATTCTTCTTTAGGCATTTGTTTTTTTGTTTTAAAATCAACGATGGCTTCTTCTCCTTCATAAACTCCTACAACATCAACTTTGCCCCGCCAATATATGCTGTAATAAATACAGGCTTCTAATCCGTAGACCCATTCCAAGCGATCCTTTAATCCTTTTTCCAATATTATATTTCCCATCTTAGTTGCGAGCTCAGCGTAGGGGTGGTATGCGGGATTGACAAGGGGAGGAAGTTTTGCATATATTGATACCCATTCAGTGATCCGAGGATTAATGCAAAATTTCCAGATAGAATTTTCAAGATATTTGTGCATGCTTTTTCCAATGTTTTTTCCTTCTTCAGTAATACGATCCGCTTCTTCTTCCCCCACTCTTTTTCTCCAATCTTCCAATCCAGATTTATCTTTTGTGCCATCAAGTATCCTTGTAGGAGAAAGTAATAAATTAGAGTCTTTTGGCCATCCATAATTACCTCTTTCTTCATAAAAATCATTATACTTAAAAGTAATTTCTCGACAGCTTTCAGGAAACATTCCTACTGTTCGTTTTCCATCCTTGCTTCTTGGAGTATTTTTTGTCATTTAAACGTGTCCTTTAATTTGATATGATAAGCCTTGACAGCCTCTGGGTTTTTTCCGTGATAAAAATAAGGAGGCATTATTTTTCCTCCAGTTCATCCATGACCTTGTTCAGGGATTTAACGTATTCCTTTGTAATTCGTCCCCGTCTTTCACCTTCACCTTCAAATGATTGATGGCGATCAGTTCGCTCCTCTATCTCCCCCGC
>Ga0208156_1000528_pt1 | contig 14232 bp, 8 predicted proteins | sample 1_EtaG_FD_184073 | JGI IMG/M metagenome (GOLD analysis project Ga0208156, IMG submission 184073) | Marine viral communities from the Subarctic Pacific Ocean - 1_ETSP_OMZ_AT15124 metaG (SPAdes) (version 2) | ecosystem: Environmental > Aquatic > Marine > Oceanic | place: Pacific Ocean | collected...
AAAGATGTTGCTACTCAAGCTAGTAAATCTAAAAATGCAATACCTCATTTAGATGGATGGTTGTTTGGTTCAGGTAGTAATAAAACTTTTCAAAAAGGTTTTAGTCAAAAAGAATTAGAAGAATATATACAAGAAATTTTAGGAAAATTATTTAAAGTAGAAAAGATTCCTAATAAATATGGTATAGGTACATCTGGTGTTGTAATAACTAAACCACCATTAAGAAGAAAAAGTAAGAAATAGATAATATAGGAGGATACTCCAATGAAATATTTTAAAAAGATAATTAATTGGGTATGCAAACAATATGATATATTTTTTGATAAAAAACCCAAAAAAAGAGTTTATACTATAAAAGGTAAAAAATACATTTTAAAAGGAAAAAAATGCCAGGAATAAGTAGAACAGGAGACGCTTTAACAACAGGTCACGGCTGTAATGCTGTAACAACTTTAGCTATCCCAACTCAAGCAAGTGTTTATGCAAATGGTAAAGCAATTGCTAGAACAACTGATCTAACAGTATCTCATCTTATTGGAGTGCCGCCTTATTGTTCAGGTCATGTTGCGGCTGTCACTGGCGGCAGTTCAACTGTTTATGTTGTAGGTTTAAGATGTGCTCGTATTGGTGATGGTGCTGACGCAGGTGCTTTAATAGGAGGCAGTCTAAATGTATTTGCAGGAGGTTAGGAATATAGTATAAATAGTAGTAGGAGAGATTAAATGGCAAGTTATGACGCTGGCAAATTAACAAATCAAAGTAAAAGAAGTGCAAGAATTTATAAAGATTTAAATTTAGATTTTCAACAAAATTCTGCTACTAAAGATATTCAAAAAATGTTGGATGTTGAAGCTGTAAAAAGAAGTGTACGGAATCTTATCAATACAAACCATTACGAAAAACCTTTCCGACCACAAGTTGGATCAAACCTGAGAGCAATGTTATTTGAAAATATTAGTCCTCAGATGAATCATGCGATTAGCAAAGAGATAGATTTATTAATTACAAATTACGAACCGAGATGTAGATTGGTTGAAGTTAGTACAGTTCCAGATTTTGATAGAAATGCTTATTCAGCAACAATATCTTTTTATGTAGTAAATCATCCTGAACCAGTTCAAGTAGAATCATTTTTAGAAAGATTAAGATAATATGGCAACCAAATTAGAAATATCACAATTAGATTTTGACGGTATCAAAGATAACCTAAAAACTTTCTTATCACAACAAGATGAATTTACTGATTACGATTTTGAAGGTTCTGGAATGAATGTCTTGTTAGATGTTCTTGCTTACAACACTCACTATATTGGATACAATGCCAATATGTTGGCAAACGAAATGTATCTTGACAGCGCCGACCAAAGAGCAAGTGTAGTATCATTAGCAAAACAAGTTGGTTATACTCCAAGAAGTGCTGTTGCTTCACAAGCAACAATTGATGTACTTGTTAATAATGCAACAGGAGCATCCATCACAATGTCAAGAGGAACAAAATTTACAACTACGGTTGATAGCACAAACTATTCTTTTGTAAATAATGCTGATGTAAGTATTACTCCATCAGATGGTGTTTATAAATTTTCTAATTTGGTAGTTTATGAAGGTACATATTTAAATTACAAATATACAGCAAACACATCCGACACCGATCAAAGATTTATTATACCAAATGATAATGTTGACACAACAACTCTTACTGTAAAAGTTCAAGAATCTTCTTCGGACTCTACAACAAACACTTATACATTAGCAACTGGTATTACAGGAATAGAGTCTACATCTAAAGTTTATTTTTTACAAGAAGTTGAGAATGGAAGATTTGAAGTTTACTTTGGTGATGGTGTTTTAGGACAAGCAATCGCTGATGGTAACATTGTTATACTAGATTATATAGTTTGTAATAGGGATGAACCAAATGGTGCTACTACATTTACATTATCAGGAACAGTTGGTGGATTTTCAAATGTAACCATTACAACAATTAATAATGCTAACGGCGGTGATGATCCTGAAACAATTAAATCAATTAAGTATAATGCACCAAGAGATTATACATCACAAGATAGAGCAGTTACAGCAGACGACTATAAAGTTCTTGTTAAAAGTTTATATGCAAATGCTCAGTCAGTTCAAGTATATGGTGGTGAAGACGCAGCTACTCCTGACTATGGTAAAGTTTATGTTTCAATTAAAGCAAAATCAGGATCCAATTTAACAGAAGTAACAAAAAATAGTATTGTAGCAAGTCTTAAATCATATGCTGTTGCTTCGGTAACACCTGTGATTATTGATCCTGAAACTACTTACATTACTTTAATTGTAACTTTCAAATACGATTCTAGTTTAACTACTAAAGATGTATCAACACTTCAAACAAATGTATCGGATGCTATTACAAGTTACAATACAAGTACATTAGAGGATTTTACAGGTATGTTTAGATATTCAGCAGTCACTAAAACAATTGATGGTGCCGATACTTCTATTTTATCAAACATTACAACAATTAAGTTATACAAATATATTACACCAACTTTAAATTCAGCATTAAAATATACTTTATCATTTAATAACGCATTTTACAATCCACATAGTGAACATAATAAAACAGCTGGTGGTATTGTTTCTTCAACAGGATTTAAAATTAATGATGACAGCTCAACTAACGAACACTTTTTAGATGATGATGGTGATGGTAATATACGAGTATATTATTTAAGTGGTACAACAAGAATATATACAAGTTCTTCCTACGGTACTATTGACTATACGACTGGAGAAATAATTTTAACTTCTGCTCATATAACAAGTATATCAAATGTTGATGGTGCAGCTAGCACTAGAGTAAGAGTATTTGTTAAACCAGATTCAAATGACATTGTGCCTGTAAGAAACCAAGTGCTATCTATTGATACAACTAATTCAACAGTTACTGGTTCAGTAGATGAAATAGAAAGTGGTAGTTCACAAGCAGGAACAACTTACACAACTACCAGCAGTTATTAGGTGCTAGGTAATGGACAAGAAAAGAACAAATAAAAAAAAACTATCCACACTCGTTAAACAACAAGTCCCTGAATTTGTTTTAACAAAACATCCTAAATTTACAGAATTTCTTTCATCTTATTTTCTATTTTTAGAATCTGCTGAATTAAATTTAGATACATTTACAGAAATAGATCAAATACTTTTAGAAACAGTAGGTACAACAGATAGTTTTGTTTTACTTAATCAAACAGATAAAAATGGTTTAGACGCAGGCAATAAACTTGTTGATGAACAAAATACTTTTGGTGGTTCATTTGCAAAAGGTGAAGTCATTACAGGATCAACATCTGGTGCCACTTCAACTGTTTTAGCAGAAGACACTATATCTAATTCAAGATTATTTGTTTCAGCACACAATGGTTGGATTACAGGAGAAACTGTCACTGGTTCCACTTCAGGTGCAACTGCTAAAGTTTCTAAATATCGTGCTAATCCAGTAGAGAATATTCAACAACTATTAAACTATTCTGATCCTGACCATACAATAAGCGATTTCTTATCTCAAATGAAAGAGGAATTTCTTAATACAATTCCAACTGATACAGATGATTCAGTAAGTGTAAGAAAACTGATTAAAAATATTAAATCTTTATATAGAGCAAAAGGTACAGCAAAAGCACATCAAGCTTTTTTCAGAATACTATTTAACGAACCGTCACAAATCTATACTCCAACAGATGATATGTTAAGAGTATCAGATGGTTCTTGGAATAAACAAACTTTTATTCGTTGTACTCAAACAGCACTACAATCTGTTTATGATCCTATCTTTTTAATAGGACAAAAAATAACACAAGCAAATGATCCTTCATCAACAACAATAAATGAAGCAACTGCAATTGTAGAAACCATATTAAAATTCCAAGAAGGAAGTACCGAGATTATTGAAGTTGTAGTTAATTTAGAAACAACATCAGGTACTTTTGTTTCTGGTGCAACTGTCACTGGTATAAGTAGTGCGGATCCTGATATAACAATAGGATTAACTGTAGCAGAATCTTTAGCTACAGCAGTAATTACAAATAATGGAAATACACTAACAGTTGGTGATGAAGCAACTTTATCTGGTGGTGCAGGTTCTGGTGCTAGAATACAAGTACAAGATATATCTGGTGCAGGTGTTAGTGAAGTTATTGTCAATGCTGTTGGAGCAAATTATTTAGAAGGAGATACTTTAACATTTAGTTCAGGAACTGCTGAAGCAGTAGTTTCTATTGTTAATGGAGGTTTTGCTCCTGAATCAGGAAGTACTGACATTCATGTTGAATTAGAAAGTGGAACAATTTCAGGTTCTGGTTCTGGAGATTTATTATTAGAAGAAGCTGTTGATAGTGGTGCAGGTGGTAAGTTTTTAGATTCTACTTCTTTGGTGGATAATTTAAGAATTAGAATAGATTTAGAAAATGAATCTGGTGGTTTATTATCAGAAGAAGTAACAGATAGTGGTGCTGAAACAATTTATATTGTAAATCAAAATAGTGAGCCAGACAGACCATATAACATGGAAGCTGATGACCATATTGTATTAGAAGATAAAACAGCTGAAAGTGGATACGAAGGAAATAAAATAGTTCAAGAAAATGGATCAGGCAGTGGTGATATAACCGATGTAAGAATGATTGCAAGTGGTTCTGGTTATACATCTTTACCAACTGCAACAATTGATGGTACAAGATTTATAGGATTAGAAAGTAGTACATCTACTGATACAACTGATTTTAGTCGTGTTGAATTAGAACAAGGCGGAAGAGTAGTTAATGAATCATCCTTTTCTGTTTTAGCTGTGACTGGAGGAACTGTAATACCTTTTGGAGATGATATTGGTAGAGCAACATCATTAACAATTATTGAACATGGAATTAATTATACATCAGCACCAACTTTAGCGTTTCCAAAATATGCTGTGCTTAAAACTGTTTCAGGCACTATAAGTGCTGACGAAACTTTTTCCAGTAATATAAGTGGTGCAACAGGAACGGTAGTTGATTATACAGCACCTCTTTTAAAATACACAGCAACAACAAGTGAATTAGAAGTTGGAGATACAGTAACAACATCTGGTAGTCAAACTGCTATTGTAGCAAAAGCAGATTCATTAACAGGTACGGCAACAATAGGAACACAAATTACAACTGCAGGAAAATATATAAATCAAGATGGTCACCTTTCTGAAGGTTCTAAAAAAATTCAAGATAGTTTATACTATCAAGATTATTCCTATGTTATAAGGGTTTCTGAATCAATTAATAAATGGAGAGATTCAATTAAGAGAGCAGTTCACCCTTCTGGTTTCTATGTTACTGGAGAAGTTAATATACAATCACGAATAGATGGACAAGTAAAACGACCTGTTGGTGCTACTTTATCCAATCTATATGAGATTGAATACTCTATTTGGAACTATCTTTGGTAGAAGAACAGGTGTTGGATTAAAATTTATGAGTAGCGGAGTTGAGTTAGATGGTAAAACTAAAAGATCAAGAGTAAATGCAAATGCAGGATATTCAGTTGATGTTAGTACTGCTTTCACTAGTTCACACTATACAGCTGGTGAAAAAGATGTAAACTTATATCCTGAAACTAAAATAGAAACTGAAAAAAGAAGTAGAAAGAATTTTTACACTAATACCTCATATACAGCAAGAGGTTATGATGTGACTAATGGTTATGCATATGCAGGACCAAGATTAAAAACTTTAAGTGTATTTGGTTTATCAGCATATGCAGCTAATAACGCAATTACTTTAGAAGGCGGAACTGGAGAAGGAGAGATAATATTAGAAAATGAAGCAGGTGTATTACAACACGATCAATCAGATTCCTTTAGTACTACAATGGCGAATTGGGCTGATATAAGATTTACTGGATCTCTAAACAGTAATTTTAAAATTATTCAAGAAGACGATGGAGATAATTCAAACATAATTAATGAAACTACTGGAACGGATACAGGTGATGGAGTTGATGAGTTTTTACTAGAAAGTAATACAGATGGAACAACAATGAGATTATCTGATATTAATGGTAGTACATCAAATCAAAATCATAAGACTGATTTTGCAATTCCAACAGAAGTATGGAAATTTAAAACTGGTAGTATTCTTATGGAAGGTTCAGATTCTATTGGTACCGATGAAAACGACCAGATAATTTTACAGGACGCAACTGACAGTACTAGTACTATATTTGGTATTGGTTTAGAGTATGATAATCAGTAAACACTTTAGAAAAGTCTTATAAATAATAGAAAGAAACATTAAAGTTAATGGGAAAAAACAATGGCAGCAATAATAACAAACAAATTTAGAATAAACAACGCTTTGCAGTTCTATGAATCTTTTTCAGAAGCTACTGCTACAACATATTACCTATTCATAGGAAGAGCACACGCTTGGGCTTCAGACGCTGATGTACAAGGAAATACAGTAGCAGAAGGAACAGACGCTTCTCCACCAACTCCAAATGATGATATATCTTCAGAATTTTACAATTGGGATGATATGTTAGGAGCAAAAATTATTGCTTCAACAGATGTATCATATTGTATACCAAGAAGAAATTGGACAACAGGAACAACTTACGACCATTACGAACACAATATAAGTTCTTCAAATACAGCAAATAGTGGTGCAACAAATTTATTTGATTCAACTTTTGTAGTGATGAATAGTGCTTATGCTGTTTATAAATGTATTGAAAATGATAGTAACACGGCGTCAACAGTAGAACCAACTTCTACATCAAATTCAATTGTTACAACAGGTGATGGTTACAAATGGAAGTATATGTACTCTTTAACTTCTGCTGAAACTCTTAATTTTATGTCAACTGATTTTATCCATGTATCAACAGATTCTACTGTGACAGCTGCTGCTGTTGATGGTGCTTTAGATACAATTGAAGTAGTTGCTGGAGGTTCAAGTTATAGTCTTTCCACAGGTTCAACAATTACTGCAATACCAATTCGTGGTGATGGTTCAAGTGGTGTTTGCTCTGTAACTATTTCTGCTGGTGCGATTGCAAGTGCAGCTGTAACAACTGCAGGAACAGGATACACTTATGCATATATTACAAATGCTGATATCATTACTGGTACAAATGCTGGTGGTGCTGGTTCAGGTGCAAACTTAAATGTGTTTATTCCACCAAAAGGTGGTCATGGTAAAGACGCTGTAAAAGAATTAGGTGGTTTTTATGTGATGATTAATAAATCATTAACTGGTGCTGAAGGAACATCCGATATTGGTGTTGGTAACGATTTTAGAAGAATTGGTCTTATAAGAGATCCATGCAATTATGGAACAACAACAGTTGCTTCTGCTACAACTAGAAGACAAATACACGCTGCTGTGTTCTCATCTGTATCAGGAACATATACTGCTGATGAAGAAATTAATCAAGCGTCAACTGGTGCTGTTGGTAAAGTAATAGAATATGATTCAACTAATAAAATATTATACTGGTATCAAACAAGATTTCCAGATGTTGGAACAGATTCTAATGGTAACCTAACTGCTTTTAGTGGTGCAAACGCAATTACAGGACAATCTTCAAGTGCTGCTGCAACTCCAAACACAAGTGATTCAACAACAACAAATGCTGTAGTGTTTGCTAGTGGATATTCAACTCCAGAGCTTGCATTTGATTCAGGAGATATAATCTATGTGGAAGAAAGAAGTCCTATAACAAGGGCGTCGGACCAAACGGAAAACATTAAGTTGATTATTGAATTTTAAATAATAAAGGAAATAAATGCCAAGTAAAACTGATTTTAATGTTAGTCCTTATTTTGATGACTTTACGGAGAGTAAAAAATTTCATAGAGTTATGTACCGTCCAGCATATGCTGTTCAGGCAAGAGAATTAACAACACAACAGACACTATTACAAAACCAAATTGAACAATTTGGTGACCATATGTTTAAGCATGGCGCTATGGTTATTCCTGGTCAAATACTTTATGATTCCCTATATTACGCTGTTAAATTAACTTCTTTCAACGGAACACTATCATTATATGATGATAACACATTGACAGGTGGAACATCTGGTGTAGTTGCTGATGTTGTAGGATATGTTGCAACTGATGGTACTGATCCTGATACTTTGTTTGTTAAATATAGAACATCTGGTACTGATAATGTTTCTAATACATTTACTGACGGAGAAACAATTACAAGTGGTCAAACTGCAGCTTCAACAGCGGTTGTTTCAACTTGTGTTATTGGTTCTGCTGTCAACATAGACGCTGGTACATATTACATCAATGGATTTTTTATTAATGTTGACACTCAAACTTTAGTACTAGAAAAATATTCAAATCAACCAAATTATCGTGTTGGATTAACAATCACAGAAACATTTATAACTTCAACAGATGATACAAGTATATTAGATAACGCAACTGGTTCATCAAACGCAAACGCAACTGGTGCTCATAGATTTAAAATAGAATTAACCCTAGCAAAATTAGCTTTAACATCAACTGCTGATTCTAGTTTTGTTGAGTTGATGAGAATTGAAGATGGTATTGTTAGAAAAAGAGTTGACAATACAAAATACAGTCACTTTGAGGATACTTTAGCAAGAAGAACATTTGATGAGTCTGGTGATTATACTGTTGATAATTTTGATTTAGATGTAAGAGAACATTTAATATCAGGAACAAATCGTGGTATATATGCTTCTGGTGCAACATCTGCTGATAACAATACAGCTGCTGAAAGTAAATTAGCATTTGGTCTTTCACAAGGTAAAGCATATGTTAAAGGATACGAAATTAAAAAAATAGGAACAACTTATGTTGATGTAGATAAAGCAAGAGATTATGATACTTATAGTGGATCAACAACTAGATTTAATATTGGTTCTTATGTTAATGTTGATAATGTTTATAATACACCTGATATTGGATTTGTTTCTGGAGAAACAGAAGCATATAAATCAGTAAGACTAGTAGATACAGCACACGGTACAAGAGGTACTGTTTATGCAACTACTGTTCAACAAGCATATGATATTGGTCGTGCAAAGTCAAGAAGTTTTGAATATAGTGCTGGTACTGCAAGTACAAATCAATTATCAGGATCAACTGTAACCGATACAACTTTTAAACATTATCTATTTGATATAGAAATGTTTGCTCATGTTAATGTTAAAGGTGCCATGTCTGGTGCATTAACAACAGGAGATACACTAACTGGTGGTACTTCAGGTGCAACTGGTACTATTGAAAGTCTTTCAACTGCAACTGCTACAAATATTACAGGTGCAAGTAAATCCAATCCTGTTGTAATTACAACTGCCGCACATACATTTACAGAAGGACAACAAGTTTATATTGCTAGTGTTAGTGGTATGACACAACTAAACACTAATTACTATACTGTAAAAAATCCAACTGCAACAACTTTTGAATTATATACAGCTCAAGCAGCTGCAACAACAACTGTAGCTCCTGTTGATGGTGCTGCTTATGGAACATGGACATCTGGTGGTACTGCAAGCCACACTCACATTGTATTAAATAATGTTAAAGGAGAATTTTCTGTTAATGAAACTATTACTGCTCCTACCGATTCAAGAACAGGTACAGTTCAGTTTAGTTCTTTAGGATGTAAAGGATTTGAACAAAAAGAATTTTATCAAACTAAAGGTGTTTCAATGGCAGGCAGTCCAACATTTACTGCAAATACTGACCTTGATTCAACTTATGGAGATAACAAAGAATTATCAGGAACAATATCAACTTCAACAGATGAATTAATATTGGATGCTTCTGCAGCTGATACAGACGTAGGTGCATTTTTAATTTTAGAAGATAATAGTGGTGGTGATAGAATAGTACTAGAGAGTCAAACACAAAATACAATACTTGGTAAAGGTACTAAATTCACAACTGAATTAAAAATTGGTGACCAAATTACTTTCCTAGATGATGAAGGTGATACAGTTACAAGTATTGTAGAAAGTATAACTTCCGTTACAGAAATGACGGTAACAGCTGCTGTTGGATTTACAGTCAATACTAAAACAACTTCTGCTTCTTTTACTAGACAAAGAACAAAATTACAATCAGCAGGTAAAAATATTTCCATATCAAGATTACCTTATGATGTTGTCAAAACATTATTAACAACTGATAACTCTGGTGTTAGTGATACAAGTTTCAAAATGAGAAGACAATTTGTTACCACTTTATCAAGTTCAGGTACTGCAACGATAACTGCTGGTACAAATGAAGTTTTTGTAGCATTTACAGAAAATGATTATGCTGTTTCTATTATGACAACAGGTGCTGGTGGCACTGGTGCTGCTGGTGATATACTTACGCTTTCAACTGCTGATGACTTTACTCTTGCAGGATCGCCAACTGGTAAAACACTAACGATAGATTTAGGTAGTGGATATAATGGTCACAAAGTTAAAATTCTTGCTACAATTTCTGCTTCAGTTATTGGTGCAAAAACAAAAACATCTACTGATACAACTAAACAAATTTCTACGGAAGCACTTGCTGCTACGGCAACAACAATAAGTCTTGGATATGCTGATGTATATTCTGTTGCTAGTGTTTATATGGCCGCTGACTTTAGTACAGACGCAACAACAAGTGATACAGATGTTACAAGTAGATTTACTTTAGATACAGGACAAAGAGATAACTTTTATGATATTTCTCGTTTAATAAGAAAAACTGCTGCTTTGGCGCCAACAGGTAGATTATTGGTGACATATAGTTATTTTGCTCACGGTACTGGAAACTTCTTTAGTGTAGATAGTTATTCAGGTTTTGATTATGGATCAATTCCTGCTTATACTTCAGATGTGACTGGAGAAAAATTTGAATTAAGAGATGTATTAGATTTTAGACCAAGAGTTGATGACGCTTCAACAATAGACTCTGGAGATAAAGATAGAACATTTGATGGCACTGGTGCTTCAACAGTTGAGGTAATGAAAATCAATACAGATGTTACAGCAGATTTAGAATTTTATCTTGCTAAAAAGGCAAGAGTTCATTTAACATCTTCAGGATTGTTTAGAGTTATTGCAGGTGCTTCATCACTTGAACCACAATTCCCAGAAGAATTAAAAGATAGTATTCATTTATATGATGTATCTATACCACCATACACATTTAATACAAGTGATGTTAAAATTAAAGCAGTTGATAATAGAAGATATACAATGAGAGATATTGGTAGAATACAAAGACGAGTGGAAAATATGGAATACTATACTCAATTATCTTTATTAGAATCTGACGCTAAATCAATGCAGATTCAAGACGCTGATGGATTTGACAGATTTAAAAATGGAATTATAACAGATAATTTTACAGGTCATGGTGTTGGAGAAGTATCTAGTAATGATTATAAAAATTCTATGGACATTGCAAAAGGTGAATTGAGACCTGCATTCCATCAAAACAATATTAATTTAATAGAGTCTGATTCTTCATTAGAAAATTCAACTGCAATGACGGACGCTATTAGAACAACAAATGGTTACCAAAAAACTGGTGAGTTAATTACTTTACCATATACGGAAATAGAATATCTTGACCAACCATATGCAAGTACAACTATTAATTTAAATGAATATAATACTATTCGATTTATTGGACAGATAACATTAACTCCAGATAATGATGAATGGATGGCTACAGAAACTCAACCTGAATTAAGAGTTGATATACCAGATGTATATGATACATTGACGACTCTTGCTTCTGAAGGAGTATTAGATTTGAATCTTGGTACAGTTTGGAATAACTGGAACGATACTTGGTCAGGTGTTCGAACAGACACAGGAAATACTACCAACACATCAAGAACATGGTGGTCAGGTGATACTTTATTAAGAAATAATACAACTTCTGTTGATGTACAAGAAAGAGTTGACAGAACAAGAACAGGAATTAGAACAGCACTTGTACCTGGTGGTGTTCAAACTACAAGTTTTGGGAATAGAGTAGTATCAGTAGGATTTGCTCCATTCATAAGATCAAAAGATATTGGATTTAGTGTAGTGGGTATGAAACCATTGACAAGAATATATCCATTCTTTGATGGTATAGATATTTCAACTTATGTCACTCCGACAGGAAGTTCTGCTGGTGCAGCTTTGACAACAGATTCTAATGGTTCAGCTACAGGAACATTTGCACTTCCTAATCCCGCTACTTCAGGTAATCCAAAATGGAGAACAGGAACAAGAGCATTTAGATTAACTTCAAATTCAACTAATAGTCGTACTGGATATGTATTTACTTCTGCTGAAACAGACTATATAGCAAAAGGAATGATACAACAAGTTCAAAGTACAATTGTTGCTACAAGAGAACCAAGAATACAAAGAACAACAGAAAGGGAAGAAACTTCAATTCAAGTTGCTGTTGGTAGTAGAGTTATTAGTAGTTCAACAAGTGCTATTGGTTCAAGACAGCCGCAAGGGCCCCCTGGAAGTTGTCAAGGCTCTGACTGTGATCCTGGACCTGATCCACTTGCTCAAGGATTTTATATTAACCAAGAAGATGGTATGTTTGTAACTAGTATTGATTTGTACTTTTCAACTAAATCAAGTTCTTTACCTGTGACTATACAAATAAGACCGATGGTAAATGGATATCCAAGTAGTAGTATAGTTTTACCTTTTGGTGAAAAAACTTTACAAGCTTCTGAAATTAGTACATCAACAGATGGAACAACAGCGACAAAATTTACTTTTCCTAGTCCTGTATATGTGATGAATGGAACTGAATATTGCTATGTTCTTTTATGTGATACACCTGATTACACAGCTTATGTTGCAGAAATGGGACAGACTACGATAGATTCAGCAAGATTAATTTCTACTCAACCATTACTATCTAGTTTGTTTAAATCACAAAATGCTAGTACTTGGTCTGCTGAACAAAATCAAACTTTTAAATTTAAAGTTAATCGTGCTTCATTTACAGAAGCTACAGACGCTAATCTTTATCTTGTTAATGATGTTATACCAGCATTAACATTAAGTACAAATCCTCTTCAAGGAAATGCTACTGCAGGATCAGGATCAACTTTTGGTGACAACCCTGCTATTGTAAAAGTTAATGCGAGAAATCATGGTCTACATAGTACAGCTAATAATGTAACTATTGCTAGTGTTGCTTCTGGAACATATAATGGTCTTGCTTCTACAAATTTAAATGGAACATACACAGCAATTGGAAATATTACTTTAGACTCATTTACTATAACAGCTCAAAATTCAGATGTCGCAACATCAACAGGTGATATTGGTGGAACAGATATAACTATATTACCAAATATTCAATATGATATTATACAACCAGTTGTTGGTTTAGTTCAACCTGCAGGATCAACGATTACTGCTGCCATAAGAACAGCAGGTGGTAGAACACTTGAACAATCTGAAACTGAATTTTCTTTAACAACTGCTTCTAAAGAAGTAGCGATTGAAATGAATAACGACCATTACATGACTAGTCCTGGTGCGGTGTATTCATCAATTAATGAAACAAATGAAATGTCAAGTAGCAAATCATTATCACTTAAAATAACATTTAGTACACCTGTTGGACAAGGACATGTTTCACCTGTTATTGATACAACTAGATTAAGTGCTCACTTAATACAAAACAGACTTTCTAATCCTATATCAGGAACAACTCCAGAGTTTGTTGCTGAAACAGCAAATACTGGAAGTAGCGCAGAAGCTAAATATCAAACAAAACCAATTATACTTGCAAACGAATCTACAGCACTTGATATAAGAATAACAGCAAATGTGGCTTCTACATCTACTGTAAAAATGTATTATCGTTTATCAAATGCTGATGACGCTAGAAAAATGGGCGATCTTGCTTGGGTTGCTTTCAATAGTGATGGAACTCCTGATAGTGCTGTTGAACCATCTGAAAATAGACATCAATTTAAAGAACACAAATATACCGCAAGTGGATTAACTACATTTACAGCATTTCAATTAAAAATAGTTATGACTGGAACAAGTTCTTGTTATCCACCAGTAGTAAAAGATTTAAGAGGAATTGCTCTGGCAGTTTAATCGTATGTCAATTGTAAAAGTAAAAGGTCATACACATTTAGTCCGAGATTTAAAATCACAAGCAATTATCAATACGGACTCGGACGCTTATGCTCGTTATATGGC
>Ga0208156_1000532_pt1 | contig 14143 bp, 12 predicted proteins | sample 1_EtaG_FD_184073 | JGI IMG/M metagenome (GOLD analysis project Ga0208156, IMG submission 184073) | Marine viral communities from the Subarctic Pacific Ocean - 1_ETSP_OMZ_AT15124 metaG (SPAdes) (version 2) | ecosystem: Environmental > Aquatic > Marine > Oceanic | place: Pacific Ocean | collected...
GTTGGAACTCCATGGTGGCGATCACGAGAACCTCACTTATTCCAATCTCTTAATCAATGCGAACTACCATAGGTTTGTTGAAGAAATGGCGCCTCTTTTCGCTGACAGAAACATTCTATATGTTGCCAATAAGCTAGCAAATATATCAAAATTACCATTTGAGGTGAAAAAAACGTTCGAAATTGGTACAAATTGTATGATAAACGATTATAATGTAGTAGAAGAAGTTAAGAATTATATTGACAAGAACAATATTAAAGGTTATATTATCTTATGTTCCGCGGCGAGTTTAAGCAATTACGTGATTTATGAGTGTTTCAAAGAAAACAACCAGAACACGTTTTTGGATATTGGTAGTTGTCTTAATCCTTTGCTAAATTTAGAAGGATGGAAACACACGAGAGGCTACTTGACCAGTTACTGGCTCAATGCACAGAGCCCTTTCGGCTCACAGGTGGATACATGGAGTTAGTTAAAAACGGCCCTCGATATTGGAACTTCATAAGGAAGCTCCGGAATAAAACTAAAGAGGGTTTTGTTCAGCAAGGGCACATTACCGAGATTCAGCAAGCAGAACATATGCTTAAATATAATAACAATTACTGGGTATGTATTATTGACGAAAGGCCCATTGGATACGTTGGAGTAATAGATGGCGATATACGAGTGGCCACACATCCCGAGCATCAAGGCTACGGTGTCGGGTCTTTTATGATCAACGAAATAATGAATTTGTTTCCGGATGCCGTTGCCAAAGTAAAGCTTGATAACGAAGCTAGCTTAAAGCTGTTTGAAAAATGCGGCTTTGAAAAGAGATTTTATTTGCTGGAAAGAGATGTTACACAACCCTTATAAAATAGTTCAAATGTTCGAAGAAGAGGCCGCCCACTATACTGGCGCCCCATTAGCTGTTTCTACAGACAGCTGTACAGATGCATTATTACTTTGTTGCGAATACTTAAAAGTGAAGAAAGTAACTATTCCCGCGCGAACCTATTTATCAGTTCCGCAATCAATAATACATGCAGGAGGCACAGTTGAATTTGAAGACGTCGAATGGAAGGGTATTTATCGACTTAGACCGTACCCGATTTATGATGCAGCTAAGCGCTTTACTTCGGATATGTATATCCCTGGAAGCTATATGTGTCTTTCTTTTCATATTAAAAAGCACCTGAAGATAGGGAAGGGCGGTATGATATTAACAGACGATCCTGAAGCGTATAGGTGGTTTAAGAGGCAGAGATATGAGGGCAGATCGGAAGTAAAATACCACGACGATGATATTATATCAAACGGATGGAACGCGTATATGACGCCAGAACAAGCCGCTCGCGGCCTGATGTTGATGCAGAATTACCCGCAGCATGTGCCAGATATCCCAGAAGATCCGCCATATCGAGACTTAAGGGAGTTTGAAATGTTTAAAGATAGGAGGATAGAATGAAAGATCTTTGCTTGGTTATAAATACCTTTTCAAAATATGCTGATGTGTGGCCGATGTTTTTCGATAGCTTGGAGAAATATCTTCCATCTTTAAAGAGGTACGTCTTTGTAGACGAAGGGGAGCCAGATAATAAATCAGTTACAGTACATTATGACAAAACGAAGCTTTTTAGGACACAATTCTTAGAATGCATCAAAGAGGTACCTGAGGAATATTGTATTTTTATTTCCGAAGATTATATTCTATATGATGCTCCTAAAATGAATTTGATAAAAAAATATAAGAAGATACTGGACGAAGATAGAGAGTTGAGTTTTGTGCGCTTTGCAAAGGGAATTGAATTTTATGAGTCAAATTATAGAGATCATAACGATTTATATGTGCTAAGCAACTTGTTTCCTTATTTTTATTCTCAAACAGCAGCTCTATGGCGCACCAGGGACTTGGAAAAGATCTTTTTTCACAGCGGTGAGGCTCACATAGCAAACGAGGACAGTGAAAATTCATTCGAATGGAGAGCTACAGAAGTATGTCAGAAGCTAAACATTCAAGGACTTTTCTGTTATAATGGAGAAGACAAGAGGGGCATGTATCATTATGATTCTGCCGTGTTCCCTTACGTGGCGACTGCTTTAGTTAAGGGCAAGTGGAACCTTTCAGAATATGAAAAAGAATTGGGCCCCTTGCTTGAAAAGTATGACATTAATCTTTCTACCAGAGGAGTTTATTAAGAATGAGAGTTATATCAGATTTATCAGACAACAACCCAGACGATCCAGATCACTACATGAAATTTGATGATCTGGGTGATGACAGTCAGGATAATATATTATTTGCCCATCTTGGGGCGATTAGTAATCCTTTTTACCGGCATCATTACAAGCACTTTAAGAGAAAAGTATCGTGGTGTGGCGAGCAGCCTTGTGCTTTTGTTACAGGACGCAAAGAAGTCATGGGAATAAGTGCAGATTTGGAAGACTATTTCGATACGGTGTACACGCCGTGCCCGTATACGGCAAAATGGCTTAACGAAACATTTCATAAGAGAGAAAAGTTTAAACTAGCATGTGTGCCGTATAATGAGAATGAGATCCCGAAAGAGCATCCCGAAAAGAAATTCGATGTTATTTATTGGGGCGGTCTTCACAGCCAAGAACATTTAGATATTTTAGAGGCCATTAGAGAATTCAAGTCGAACTTTTTCACCATTCATCCACGAAACTGGACGGTTCAGATGGACGAAAGCTTATGGCATAGATACATCAACCAACTTAGTGGCGTCGGGGTGCCTCATCGGCAGCTGTGGGCGACACTGGCAAGAACCAAAGTCTTTGTTTCAACGAACATTTTGCCTCTGAGGGCTGAACATGTTGCTAGTATTAAAACTGTTCCTTACTGGGAGAGAAATGAGGCTTTTTCGCATGTTGATCAGATGATCGCCCCGCAAATGAAAACGAGGGCTTTTGCGGCTGCTTTTAATAAATCATTGAATTTGATCAAAAGAGATCCTTGGAACGTGATTGAAAACTGGTTTGAGCCAGACGTGGACTTCATTTACTTTGATAAGTACGAAGAACTTCCAATGATTTTAAAAGAAGTGAACAATAACTGGAGCGATTACGAAGGAATGATAAATAGTGCTTTTGAAAAAGCCGAAAAGGCTTATACTTGTCAGAAGCTATTTGTGCGCATGAGCGGGGAATAAGTTGGGAACGAGAAGAATGGATATATTGTTTGTGCATACAAATGCATCAAAAAAGATATATCAAGATTTAGCCAAAGATCATTCTGCAATTGAGCCGCCTATATGGGCTGCCATGCTGGCTAATCACTGCAGGTCGAGAGGCTTTGGGGCCCGAATATTGGATTGTGAGGCGAAACGCTTGGACGATGAAGGCTCAGCTAATTTGATTGAGGATATTAATCCTAGAGTTGCTTGTTTTGTGGTTTATGGTCAGCAGCCAAGCGCGTCTACGCAGAACATGCAAGGCGCTATAGATACAGCAGCTGCGCTAAAGAGAGTAAATTCTTCCATTCCTGTTCTATTCGTTGGCGCACATGTGTCGGCGCTCCCTCGTGAAGTACTACGGACGGAGCCATCTGTCGACTATATTTGTCAGAATGAAGGGGTATATACAATTAGCAACCTCTTGGCCGCCATTCAGAGTTCTAATTTCGACCCCGGTAAAGTTCGTGGGCTGGGATATAGGGACGAAGACGGAAATCCAGTTTTAAACGAGCCAGAGAGAATTGTTGCAAAAAGCGATTTATCGCATGACTTGCCAGGGATGGCATGGGACCTTTTACCGAGCATCGACAAATATAGAACTGCAGGATGGCATTCTTGGTCAAATAATACAGACAAGGCACCATTTGCGGCTTTATATACAAGCCTAGGTTGCCCCTATAAGTGCTCGTTTTGTATGATCAACATCATTAATCGAACCAATTCCGACCCCAACATTGTAAGTTCCGATAGTAATATGTTCAGGTGGTGGGAGCCAGAATTCATTATAAAGCAATTTGATGAGATCGCGAAGATGGGTGTTAAGAACGTTAAAATTGCTGATGAGCTATTTGTGTTAAACCCGCGACATTTTATGAAGGTATGCGAACTATTAATTGAGAGAGACTACGGCTTTAATATCTGGGCGTATTCCAGAATCGACACATGTAAGCCGGAATATTTAGAAACATTAAAAAAGGCCGGCATTAACTGGCTTGGTCTTGGTATTGAAAATCCAAATCAGACATTAAGGCAAGAAATACATAAAAATAGCTACAAGGAAGTAAGGATTACTGATATCATGGATAACATGAGAGCAGCCGGTATAAATGTGGCATCAAACTACATCTTTGGTCTGCCAATGGACACTGAAGAAAGCATGCAAAATACATTTGAGTTTGCAATGGAGAACATGTCAGAAATGGTAAATTTATATTGCGCCATGGCTTATCCCGGGAGCCCCCTCCATTTAAGCGCCAAACAACAAGGCCGCCGCCTGCCGGTAACATACTCTGGGTATAGTCAACACTCTTACGACACATTAAACTTAGCCAATACAAACCTGACTTCGCAACAGATTTTAGCGTTTAGAGACAAGGCTTGGATGGGATACCATACCAGCACGAAATATTTGGACTTATTGGAAACAAAATTTGGGATCGCCGCGCGCCAAAACGTGGAAGCTACAACAAAAATCAAACTTAAAAGGAAATTATTAGGAGAATAACATGGCAGCAGACAACAAAAACAAGGTTACTATTTTAAGGCTTAGAAGGCAAAAAAGAGAAGGCATCAAAACAGTTATGGTCACAGCGTATGATTATCCGCAATCACGTATTGCTGATAAGGCAGGCGTTGACGCTATTTTAGTTGGTGATTCTTTAGGAATGACCACACTAGGGTACAAAACAACTATTCCGGTTTTAATGGACGACATGATTTTGCACTGTGAGGCTGTGGCTCGTGGCACTCAACACGCCTTCTTGATTGGAGACATGCCGTACATGTCTTATCAGATATCAAATGAGGAAGCTGTTAGAAACGCTGGTCGCTTTATCCGCGCGGGTATGGACTGCGTGAAAGTAGAAGGAGCCCAGGTGGAGAGAATTAAAGCCATTGCAGACTCGGGCATTATGGTGATGAGCCATTTGGGCCTTACTCCGCATACCCGCGCGAAGCTAGGTGGCTATCGCGTCCAGGGCAAGACAGCAAAACAGGCAGAGATCATTTTGCAGCAAGCCCAGGACCTACAAAAAGCTGGTTGTTCTTTCTTGCTTCTTGAGGGAATGCCGAGAGAATCTGCCGAAATGATTACCCAGAACTTGGATATTCCAGTTTATGGAATTGGCGCCGGCGACAAAGTTGATGGACAGCTTGTAATTTTTCATGATTTGATGGGACTGTTTTGGGAGTTCAAGTCTAAATTCGTTAAGAGGTATTGTGAAGCTGGCCAGCTTATGCAAGACTCGTTAGCACAATATGCGAACGAAGTTAGAGAAGGCATCTTCCCGTCAGAAGAAAACTTTTACGCGATTAAAGAAGAAGAGTTAGAAAAGCTTCTTGGGGACTCAAAGTGGAAGTACGAAACTGACCAGGGATTCCCAACCAATCATTGCGCAACCCCCAACACTGTTACCTTGAAAGAGGACCCTTTCAAAAAAAAAAGTAGCCGAAGAAAGGGATGAAATAACAGAAATATTTAGTAAGCCTTGGGCAATTCAATAAGGAAAACAAATGAAGCTAGCTGATTACATTATTAATTATCTTTCTGAAATTGGTGTGAAAGAGGTTTTTGTTGTTTATGGAGCAGCAAATGGAAGTCTTATCGACGCCTTTACAAGAAACGATAATATTAGATACGTGGCTACAATGCATGAGCAAGGAGCTGGGTTTGCAGCAGAGGGATACGCGAAAGTATCAAAAAATATCGGTGTAGCAATTGCCACGAGCGGACCGGGTGGTATGAACTTCGTTACATCTGTTGGTAACTGTTTTTATGATTCGGTCCCGTGCTTGTTTATTACAGGACAAATCAAAACAAAGTACATGCGCCCAGACGAATCAATTCGACAGATTGGTTTTCAAGAGACGGATATTATAAGCGTCGTAAAGCCCTTGACAAAATACGCAAAGTTGGTCGAGGACCCAAATAGCATTAAGTACGAGTTACAAAAAGCAATATATCTTGCAAAGAACGGCCGTCCCGGTCCTGTGTTCTTGGATATCCCGATTGACGTGCAGAAGGAAGATATTCAGCCGGATGAACTAATCGGGTTCGATGAAGAGCTTGAGGAAGTCTGTTATAACACCAAAAGAGTTGAACAACAGATTGACCACTTCTTAGAGGATCTTTCTAACGCAAAGCGTCCGTGTCTTATGATTGGCGGTGGTGTTCGTTTGGCGAACGCAGAGAAGGAAATTCTCGAATTGGCTCGGATATTAAAGATACCATGTTTTCCAACATGGAATGCTCTAGATATAATCGCCTCAAACTTTGAATATTACGGAGGACGCATTGGCACTTACGGTGGCGCCGGTAGAAACTTTGGAGTTCAGAATTCTGACCTTCTATTAGCAATTGGAAGTCGCATTTCTGGAAGAATTACTGGCGGCGAGCCTCATTTGTTTGCACGAGGGGCAAAGAAGTACATGGTGGACGTAGACGCGGCGGCCATGCAAAGAAAACTACAACAGTTGCCCTTTGACGAATGTATTCTTTCAGATGCCAAGTTGTTTATTCGCCTGATGCTTGAAAAGATAAAAGGTCGTGAGCTTCCAGACTACTCTAAGTGGAACGATAGGGTAACGGAATGGAAAGTCAAGTACGATCCAGTAACAAAAGATATGTATGAGGCTTCGCAATATATTCACCCATACGCATTTTTAAGAATTCTTTCCGAGGAAATGGGTCCGAACGATATTTTAGCCGGGGACTGTGGAGGGAACATTGTTGCCATTAACCATTCGTTTGAGACAAAGACCGGCCAGCACTACTTTACCAATAATGGAAATTCTCCAATGGGGTTTTCGTTTGCGGGGGCTATGGGTGCTGCTTTTGTGGCTGGAGAAACACAGAATGTTGTGTGCGTCATTGGAGATGGCGGAATGAATATGAACATTCAAGAGATTCAAACTGTGTTGAATTACGGTGTAAAATTAAAGACAATTATTTTAAACAACCATATTTATGGAATTACAAAGGCTTTTCAAGAAATTAATTTTGAGGGTCGCAGTGAAGCTTGCGGGCCAAAAGGATATAATCCACCAGATTTTATCAAAGTTGCAAAAGCATATGGCATAGACACTATGGTTATTGACGATGGAACAGATTACAATAAGGTTAGACAACAAATCCGTGACTTTTTAGATCATGATTCTGCTGTTATCTGTGATGTAAACTGCCATGAATATCACACATATGAACCTAAGATTGTTGGTTGGGAAACTCCGATTGAGGATATGTATCCCTATCTACCGAGAGAAGAATTTTACTCTAACATGGAAATACCTCCGTTAGAAATTTCAAAAGACCCGCCAATGCCAAGTATTTTTAATAAGAAAGAGGGGTAAAAATGAATTATATAAAAGAACGCGCCACTGAAATCAAATTTCCATTAGCAAAAGAGACCATTAATGATGCAGATGTCAACGCATTGTGCGACTGGCTCCAGTCTTATCCAAGGCTAACGAAAGGCGAACTAACATGGCAAGTAGAGGATGCTTGGGCCGAATATATTGGAACCGAGTACGCCGTCTTTAACAACTCTGGCTCCTCTGCCAACCTATTAATGATATACGCAGCAATACAGGCCGGCAGGATCAAAAACAAAAAGATCGTCGTGCCTTCTGTTGGCTGGGTTACAACAATTGCGCCAGTTATGCAGTTTGGCCTGGAGCCGATTATGGTAGGCCCCGACCAGAGTACATTTGGAATCGACCTAGACCAACTAGAAGTAATATGTGAAACTGAACGCCCTGATGCTGTTATTTTTGTGCAAGTTCTGGGCGTCCCGCACTACAAGAAGAGGCTGCTGGAACTAAAGGATAAATTTAATTTCACTTTGTTGGAGGATGCATGCGCTGCGCTCGGCGCAGGCTACGGCGATGGCAGTAAGGTTGGAACTGTTGGTGATATATCGTCTTTTTCGTTTTATTTTGGCCATCAACTTTCTACAATAGAAGGAGGAATGGTCAATACAAGCGATCCAGAGCTATATGACATGCTGCTGATGCTGAGAAGTCACGGCTGGGGCAAAGACTTAAACAAGAAGTCATATGACCGTTTAATTAAAAAATACGAAATTGATGACTTTCATAAGCCGTTTGCTTTTTTTGTGCCGGGTTTTAATCTGAGGTCTACAGACCTGCAGGCGTTTCTTGGTTTGAGGCAGATTGACAAAGCAGAATGGGCGGCAAAACGTCGCAACGAAAATCACGTTCACTATGCACAGAATTTAGAAGGCGCCGTGAGATATCAAAAGTGGGGGAATAATTTCCCTGTGTCTATTTCATTTGGGGCGTTGGCAGACAGCAACACACACAGACAAGAAATCATTAACAGACTAGTAGAAAATAAAATTGAGACAAGGCTGTTTAGCGCTGGAAATCTTGGAATTCACCCTTTCTGGGCTGAAAAGTACGGTAGGTTTGAAGACGAGCTGAGTAATAAAATTCATTCATGTGGTTTTTTTGTGCCTAACTATCCTGAGCTAACAAACGAAGACATTGATTATATCTGTAATATTGTCAAAGGAGAGTAAAAATGAAAGTTGCTTTAATTTTTCCTACATGGACTGACACATACGGTGGCTATGCCGTATTCGCTCGCCGCGCCGCCAACTGGCCGCCGCTTAATTTGTGTATTGTAGCTTCTTTGGCTGAAAAAGAAGGACACGAAGTTATAATTATTGATGCTGAAGCACAAAGAAATTCAGTTGAAGAGGTTATAGAACAGCTAAAAGAGTTCGAACCAGAAGTGATTGGCTTTACGGCTAACACCCCCTTTTATCACGTAGCTGCAGAATGGAGCGAGAAAATAAAAGAGCAAATTCCCTCTGCTGTTATTGCAATTGGCGGCCAGCATATCACAGTCCTTAAAGAAGAGGCGATGCTCCCTGGTTTTGATTTGGGCTTCATAGGCGAAGCGGAAGACGCCTTTCCTGCATTTTTAAAAGAATATGAAAAAAACAAAAACATTTCTGATTGGGTAAAGGGTATTAATGGCTTGATATATCGCCAAAAGGACGGATCCTTAATTAATACCGGACAGGCTAACCCTGTTTATGATGTAAATGAAATGCCCACCCCGTCCAGGCATTTATTAGACATGTCATTGTACACTCTGGGAACCGAAAAAAGGGGACGCCGGCGAATGACTTCTATCCAGACAGTCCGCGGTTGTCCGTTTAAGTGTACATTTTGCAGTACAAAGGTATTTGGTAGAGATTTTAGGCGCAGGGACCCTAAGTTGGTCATCGATGAGATAGTCGAATGTGTCGATAAATATGGCAGCGAACACTTCATGTTCCTTGACGATACTTTAACAATGCACAAGAAACACTTTATAGGAATGTGCGATGAGATAATCGAGGCCAAGGAAAACGGGAGGCTGCCAAAGGACACCAGCTTTGAGGGTTCTACCCGCGCAAACGTGGTTGACGAAGAGATAGCGAAAAGAATGGCAGAGGCCGGCTTTGTTCGCCTTAGCTTCGGCCTGGAGTCAATTGACACTGTTGTAAGAAAATTGATGAAAAAGCAAGTTAAAATAGAAACTTATACAAAAGCTTACGAATTCACGGACAAATATGGCATTGAAACTGTTACATCTGCAATGATAGGGCAGCCTGGTGATAACCACGAGTCTATTAAAAAGACTTTGAGCTTCCTTCGATGGTCTAAACTGATCAAGCGCTCCAACTTGAGTATTGCTGTTCCCTACCCTGGTACAGAATTATTTGAGTGGGCGAAAGAAGAGAAATACGGAATAAAGTTATTAGAGCCAGACTTTAAAAAGTGGAGAAGGTATAATGTCGCAACAATGCAAGTCGGAGAATTGTCTCCGGATGATTTGATTGAATACCAAAATGATGCATATGCCAGTATTTATTTGGCACCGTGGCGCTGGAAAGCACTCTATCAAAAAGACGGCCCTGGCGGCGTATGGCTTACTTTTAAGAGGCTGCTACGCTGCATAAAGAAGGGAAGATTCGAAATGCTTTTTGTGTCACCAAATTATTGGAAGTCTGAATTGACGAGAGGCCCGCAAGAAGTGAAAGAAACAGTAAGGCGTATTAAAGAGTTAGGCACCGAGAAGGTCGTCCGCGCCGAGCCGGCGACTGTCGAACTGATGCCTTGGAAAATTCATGATGGGGGGATATCTGAAGAGGCGAGAGGCACGATGTTCACATCATCGGAAAAGGATATCAGTGAAGCAATCTTGTCAAAAGAAACTGAGGCTCATAAAATTGTCGTTAGTCACGAGGGCGTAGCTACATCTTTTATGACCATCCCGGGAAAAACCATTCTTGAGGCAGCACAGAAAGCAAAGGTAGAAGTGCCTTTTTCTTGTGCTATGGGGGGCTGTGGTTCATGCAAGGCACAGCTCGTTAACGGTGAAATAACCATAGCCGACCCACACTGCCTGGATAGTGCTGAACTAGCTGACGGCGAGTTTTTGGCCTGCAGGTCTATTGCGTTAACAGATCTTAAATTTGAGATCAATGAAACAATTGTGTAATAACGTAAGTAATGTATTCGGAGCGTTAAATGATAAGATGCAGAAGTTGCAGATCAGACAAGATAGTTAAAGTTTTAGATTTTGGCGAGCAGCCGTGGTGTAACGACTTTTTAACTAAAGAGATGGTAGGCAAAGAAAAGGCATACCCCTTAGAGGTGGTTTGCTGTGAGGAATGCGAGCTATTGCAATTGAGTTATACTATTCCGAAGGAAGTGATGTTTTCAGATCATCAATATCTATCCAGTATGACAAGCACCCTTGGGGAGCATTTTTTGGATATTGCGAAAGAAAACAAGACATATTTTGATTTGCAAAAAGATGATTTAATTGTTGATATTGGCGGAAACGATGGTTTTCAATTGATGCAATACAAGCAGCTTGGCTTGGAAAATGTTGTAAATGTTGAATCAGCAACGAATATTTGTGAGTTTTCTAAAAAGAAAGGTATTAAAACGATTAATACATTTTTTAATGAGAGTACAGCAAAAGAGCATTTCCAACACCGAGAGGCTAAGTTAGTTAACGCGTCAGGAGTGTTTTTTCACTTAGAAGAGCTTCATAGCGTCATTAAGGGTATTAAATATATGTTGGCTGATGACGGTGTATTTGTAATCCAATTTATGTACGCCGGCGCTATGATAGAAAATAATAATTTTGACACTGTGTATCATGAGCATTTATGTTATTACACCTTACGCAATGTGATTGAACTATTAAAACCATACGAGCTAGAAGTATTTGATGCATATTATTCAGATATCCACAGTGGTTCTATAATTGCGAAAGTTACCCACAAAGGCGGTAGCAGAGATAACAAGACGTCCCTTTTTGAGATAACGCGCCAAAAGGATAAAAAGTATACACTTGAAGAGTACTTGAGATTCTTTAAGAAAATAGAAGGATACAAAGACGAGCTGCATACTTTTCTTTCTGAATTGAAGGCGCAGGGAAAGAAGATATATGCTTATGGCGCGCCCGCCAAAGGCAATACATTATTAAATTATTGCAACATCACAAACGAGATAATAGACAAGGCTGTTGAGATCAATAAATTAAAGTTAGGTTTTTACTTGCCGCAATCACACATACCGATTACGTTAGAGAGCAAAGATGATTTGCCGGACTATTATTTGTTGTTGTCGCACAACTTTGCGCATGAAATTATTCAAAAAAATAAAGACATTATGGCCAAGGGTGTCAAGTTTATTATACCATTTCCGGAAATAAAGGTGGTGAGTGATGTTAAGTAAAAACGTTTTAAAGCGAATAGGTTTAAAAAAATATCTAAAGAACAATGTTATTGAAACCTTAGATACTACCACAAAAATTTGTATCGATGTTGGTCTATCGGAAACGGCGCCTTATTCTGGCATGTGGTTATCAAATGATTCCGATAGATGCGTTTTGGGAATCGAGGCGCTTCAATGGAATTGGGAGCGCCTAGGTGGGCCCGAATACGATAAAAGCGCAAGCTTAAGGTGGCCAATTGTTCGTCTTGACACAAACTCTATAATTTTTGAGGACACAAAACTTGTTGATATTTCGAATAGGTTTTTTGGGCTTTCTTGCGCAATAGACGATATACCGCGACCAAAAAAAAGAGAATTTTATCATATGCACGCCGAGGGCGCCTCTAGCTTATTGAAGCCGAGTGAGAAGCATACAAGTTCTATTAAAAAAGTTGAGACTGTTCAGTGTGTTAGTCTGCAAGATATTTTGGAGTATATTGATTGGAACAAGTTTAAGTTTATAGAACATATAAAAATAGACTGCGAAGGTCATGATGCGGCAGTAATAAGAAGTCTTGGAAAATACTTGAAAAAAACCATTTTTCTTACTTTCGAAATGAGCGCCGCCAATCAAGGCCACTGGGAGCAACAAGTAGACCCTACAGAGACTATGCATTTTTTACGTAATAATGATTTTCATTGCTTTAGATATGATGGAAGCAATAGTCTTTGGGTGAATGGTGCGTGTAGACCAGCGTTAAAGTGGATAGGGTGGATTGAAGGAAAGGGTCGGCAGACCGCACTAGTTGTCGACCCACAGACCTCCTTAGTATATTATTGTGATATGATTAGAGAACGGACCAGTGAGGAGTCCGCCGAGGAACTCATGATCAGAGCACTACAACGCCGCGGCCGCATAGGCCCTGAAGTAAAATGACAGACGAAACGAAACCACTACATTTATGTGTTGTTATGTCGGATAGCTATTTCCCCATATATTACAATATATTCAGAAGAACTCTTCCCGCGGAATTCGATTCTGTTAACATCTTACATGTTAGGGACCACGATTCTGCGCCTGGTCGCGTTGGAGAACGCAATTTTAAAGTTATCAACTATAAAAAACTAGAGTTCGTCGTGAAACAACTGTTAACGCACGAAGGAGATAATTTATTAGTTTTAGATATAGATATTGTCTGTTTTCGTAATTTTAAACAAGAAATTAATGATTTATTAGTAAACAATGATATGGTTTTTCAATGTAACCCACCGGGTCTTAATACTTTACCCTATGGAATTGGAGTGTGGGCATTACAATGTAGCCGCAAAAATTTGATGTTTTTTGGGGAGGAAGTTCTTCCAAGGGCCACGGCACTTTTACAAACCGAAGAACAACTGAATGAGTGGTATTACAATGAAACACCAGTTCCAGCATGCTGGCAACATCGTTTAAACGGGGAATTAGAGCATTATCATGGCGATCAATGCGTTGTTAATGCTGCAATTTTAGAAAGCGATTTAGGTAAGGAACTGAATGTTTCGTTATTACCAGATACATATGCTTTAAGTGGTCAAATAGAATTCAACAATAGCGATAAAGATTATGTCTTATATCACGCCACTAGTGGTGGACAGACAGATATAGAAAAGGCTCAAACATTAGTTGGCGTATACGAAAAGATGAAGAATAAGATGAAGAACAAATGAAAGCATTAGTTACCGGAGCCACTGGTTTTCTTGGAAAGCATTTATGTTCCAAGATAGAAGGCCACGGCATTGAGGTCCACATCTCTAACACCAAACAAGCAAATTTATCAAAAATAGAAAATCTATATGTCTTCAATGATGTTAAGTTTGATTATATATTTCATTTGGCCGCGGCCACAAAAGCCGGCGATTACTGCTTGACGCATCAAGGTAGCCAGTGGGAAGATAACCAGCTATTAAATACAAATATGTTAATTTACTGGAAGGACCATCAACCACAGGCAAAGATCATTTGCATGGGAACTAGTTGCTCTTATCCATTTGACCTCCCGATGACAGAAGAAAACTATTTGGTTGGTCTCCCGGGTAAAGATCTTTACACGTACGCTATGACGAAAAGGATGCTGCTAACTGGTTTGATGGCTTTTGAAAGCCAGTATGGTTTAAAATGGTTGTGTTTTATACCGTCGACACTGTACGGCCCTGGTTTCAAAAAACACGACAACCACTTCATTTTC
>Ga0208156_1000538_pt1 | contig 14071 bp, 16 predicted proteins | sample 1_EtaG_FD_184073 | JGI IMG/M metagenome (GOLD analysis project Ga0208156, IMG submission 184073) | Marine viral communities from the Subarctic Pacific Ocean - 1_ETSP_OMZ_AT15124 metaG (SPAdes) (version 2) | ecosystem: Environmental > Aquatic > Marine > Oceanic | place: Pacific Ocean | collected...
AGGTACCCGCAGAGCAGACATAAAACTCCAACAATGACGATATAAGCGACGATCGGCAGCCACACGGCCACCACGCGCTTGAGTCTCCGCCGCAGCCTGTCACGGCCTACGGCGGAGCCGATGCGGACCATCACGCCTCTACCTCTACGGGCTCGGCATCCATAGCGGCGCCGAGGGCTTTATAGATGACGCCCGCCTGCTCGCGTCCGGTGATCTGATCGGCGAGGCATTCGGCCAGGACGGCGCGAAACGACGACGGATCGCAGTCCGGGATGACGACGCCCAGGTCGGTGACGATCTCGTGGATGATCACGTTATCGTCCGGCAGGACGGCGAATATCTTATTGATCGCATCGGTCGGATCATACGGCGCCACATCCGGCACCGGCGGCGTGACGTGGGTCACCAGGTCCGGCGTGGCGGCTTCCTCGATCTTCGGCGTGTCGATCACCTCGGCGGCCTTGTTTTTCTTCGCGGCGGCGGTGAGTTGCTCGGTCTTCGAGCGTGCCGGCAGAGCGACGATCTTGCCCTCATCATCCACGTCGGCGCCCATCTCTTCCGGCGTGTATATCCCGGCGAGGACATCGGCGAATGTCACGCGGAACGCTGCCGAGGTGGCACGCCACTTGCGCATGGTGACCGGCTGCTGCTGCCAGTTCTGCTTTCCGGCCAGGCCCAGATCCTCGGCGTTCTTCATCGAGAACGTGGCCACGTTCGCCGTGCGCCCGCGACGCTTTACGGTACAGGTGGCCGTATCGCCGTCGTCTGCCCAGATGGCGTCCTCAAGCTGTCCGCTCCGCTCCGCCAGGGCGATCATAAGCTGCGGCGATATCGTAGGAGATCCCTGGATGATATTAATCGACGTGAACCCTTCCATTATACCGATGCCCAACTCGCGGGATTTGATCATAATCGCCACGGCTGCCTCCGGCGTACTGACCGCTTTCGGCAGCATCCTGGACTTAACCAGTATCTGGGCCAGCTTGAGCATATCGTTCACCTGGGAGATCACCGGCATGATATCGGTCCGCTCAATCGGTACTATCGTCGTCGTATTCATTCTTGTTATCCTTTCGGTTTATGTTGCGCCAATATTCTGCCCAGTACACATCCCACGGCTTACCATCCTTATCCGGGTACCATTCGGGATGTTGTTCCTTCCACGATTTATCCCACGCCGCCCACTCCGCCGGGCCATCCTGGTCGGCCAATATCTGCCGCGTAGATCGGTGGACATTCCTCAGATCGTCGTCGGTCACCGATCTCGTTCTGGGGCGCTCGTCGGTCTCTTCGATATCTCTGCCCAGAGGATAGTGCGGAGTCATTTCGCCACCCCGTTCGCCTTCGGCCTGTCGGCTTCGTTGCAGATGTCGTCCAGGATATGCTGCGCAAGGCCGGAGTCTCTCGTAAGGCTCCGCAGTACGATCGCTGCGGCGTGGGCCGTACTCTCCGGCGTAAGCTCCAGATCGTACTCGCAGTATTCGAGGATGCTATTCGCTGCGGTCTTCGGTGCGTAAATCTTCACGATGCTCTCCTTTACCAACCGAGGTGATTGAGATACGCGGAGGCGAGAAACAACACCGCCGCCAGGAATACTATTATACCGTCCTTTGATACTTTCATGAGTCCTCCTTTAATAGGTGTACTTGTAGGTCCGGTTCGTCGTCGTCTCGATGGTAACCTGGCGACCGGTGATGGTGGCGCCGGCGATCATATCCGCCGCGAACGATACGCTCTGGTGGATCAATCGCCGGAGGAACATATCGGCGTCGGCGTCATCCGGCTCGACGTCGTGCTCGGCGATAAGGTGCATGAGGTCGGTAAGGTTCAGTTCGTAATACCAGTTGTACATCTCGTTCTCCTTTGTGGCCCCCGGCGTGATTGCCGGGGGCCAAACTATTAACTACTTAGAAATTCTATCGGCATCCGACGACGGTTCCCCGGATATCCTCATCCTCCAAATATTTTTCTGCTTCGTCATCGGAGTCGAATGATGGCCAGTTATCATTTAACAGTCCGCCATCATCTCGATCCCGCAATCTGCCACTCTTGTCTCTATAAACATAAGCCCAGTCCATTTGAAATAACGCCATCTCGTTCTCCTTTGTGGTCGGTGGCCCGGCGTCGTGCCTGACCTAAGAGTTAATATATACATTAATGTATAAGGTGTCAACATAAAAAGGAAAAAAACTTTACAATAGAGTAAAAAACTTTTTTATTGATATATGACGGCGTGGTGTATATATTGAATAACCAGGCGGCAGATACATCGGCGGCAGCGACTGGCGCCCTGGCGACACGATCACAATAGGATGTATATATATACCATATTAACCTTATCTCTGGAGGCACGATGAAATTCTCGAAATACGTTCGGGCGATCCGAAAGAAGGATGGCCACGGATCTCTCACAGCATTCGCCGGCAGGATCGGCATATCACCGGCGTCACTCAACCGGCTCATCGTCGGCAGCGTGGTATCGCCACGGCTCGACCTGCTGCGCCGGATAGAGATCGCCAGCGGTGGATCTGTAAAAGCATTATCGGACTTCGACTTCGAGCGACCGGAGGAATAATAATATGCTCAGTTCATTCGAGACGGTGATCGCAGAAAAGCATGGGCTGTCCGCCGCGATCGTCCACCAGGAGATCGTCCGGTGGTGTACGTATAACGAAAAGGAGGCGACGGCCGAGGTGTTCGTCGACGGCAAATATTGGATGTATACGAGCCACGCCAGGATACAAAAACATCTCTCGTATATGTCGGTCAGTACCGTGCGTCGCGCCCTGACGTGCCTTAATGACGCAGGGTTGATTGAGTCGCGTACCCGTGCGTCACAGAACCCTAACGCGTTGTTATATAGAGCTTTAACCCATGAGCATACCCCCTATGTTCAAAATGAACATACCTATGCTCAAAATGAGCATACCCCCTATGTTCAAAATGAGCATAGTGAACATAAGGAAGTAGAACATAGGCAAATAAACAAAAAAGCAGCCGCGGGTGTGCGCGCGCGCGAGGAACAGCCAAAACAAGAACCGCCGACCGTACCAGCGCCAACGATAAAAACACCGGCCGACATCGTGATCGCATTCTACAAATCGGCAGGCGCCACCAGGCCGCCGGAGGACACGGTTCCCTGGCAGAGGGACATCGAGCAGTGCGAGGAGATCCTTGCCGCCGGATATACCGCCGACCAGATAATCGGCGTCCCAGGGATGCGAAGCCATACCGAGATATCATCGTTCAGATATTGCTCGGTAAAAGTCTTGCGGGAGATGTTCAAGCATAAGCCGAAGCCGGCGGCACCGCCGTCATTATTGGACGGCGTGACCGATACTAATAAGCGCATCGACGAATGGGCAGGATCTGTCCCGGCGAGCGACGAAGAGCGCCAGGAAGCTATACGCGCCTGCCGCGATACGCTGCGCGTGGCCAGAGGTGAGGCGCCGCCAAAGAACACGTCGAGGAATAAGCTGAAAGCCGAACCGGCGCCGGCGACCGAACCGATTACCATCACCGACGACGATCTGCCATTCTAATGATTGTAATTGTTTAAATCGCGAAAGGTGGTGGTGGGCATGGAAAAAAGTCGGCCTGTCGAGCGTAATTGTTTAACCTCTAAATGGTATTTGGATACTAATCGTGGAGCGAGACAGGTCGATACGATACACCGAGCCGGGGATGCGTCCGTCGTGCGTAACGGTAAAATAACGGCGAACGCGTCCCCGGATCACAGCACACGTAAATGAAAGGAATAGATATATGGGCGTCACAGCATTCGATACGATCTCGGCGACCAGGGTAAACATTGTAAACGATGCCGGCAAGATACAGGCGACCATCACCTCAGACAGGGACGGCGGACGCGTGGAGATATTTGACGCAGCAGGACAGTATCAAGCTATCCTGGGAGTGGCCAACGATGGCGGCCGCCTGGTATTCTACGACAGCGACGAAAAGAAGGCGGGAGCGGTCGGCGTAGATAAGGCCGACCAGGGCATGGCCCTCGACGCTCCCACAGGGAACGAGAACAACAAAATAACCGACGACGCCGACAAGGTGGATCTCCTCTCGTATCAATACCCGGCGGTGAGTTATAATACGACAGAGATGCGCTATGTATTGTATCTCCAGACAGCCGAATGGCGGACACTGCGCAGGATAAAGATGGAAGCGGCCGGACATAGGTGCCAGGTGTGTAATAGCGACATCGGACCGATCGACGTCCATCACCGGACATACGAGCGCCGGGGAAAAGAACGCCTGGGCGATCTCACTGTCCTATGCCGCCGGTGCCACCAATCACATCACGATGCGGAGGATATATGAGATATATATCGCTGTTCACCGGCGTCGGCGGCTTCGACCTGGGATTCGACCGGGCAGGCCACCAGTGTATATTGCAAGTCGAGCAGGATAAACACTGCCTGGATGTACTCCGGCGCAGATGGCCCAACGTACCAAAAATGGAGGACGTGAGAGATGTCAACAGAGAATCCGCTCCAGACGTCGATATGGTCATCGGAGGATTTCCCTGCCAGGACGTCAGTCTGGCCGGAGGTCGCCGCGGCCTGGATGGAGGCCAATCTCGATCGGGACTCTGGTTCGAGTTCCATCGAATTATATCAGAACTCCAGCCCCGAGTTGCGGTCATCGAAAATGTCCCTGGTCTCTTTAGCAGCAACAGAGGACGAGACTTTGCCACCATCCTTCGAGGGCTGGCAGAACAGCGGTATATGTCGGCCTGGCGAGTGCTGGACGCTCAGTACTTCGGAGTCCCACAGCGGCGCCGTCGAGTCTTCGTTGTGGCAAGTCTTGGAGACGGAAGTAGCGCCGAAATACTATTTGAGCGCGAAAGCCTGCGCCGGGATACTACGCAGAGCCGAAAAACGAGGCCGGGAGCTGCCGAAGAACCTCAAGGACGCCCTGGAGGCGGCGATACCGAATACAACGCCTACAGTGCCTCTGAGCGAATAAGTGGGACCAACGGTACAGCCTCAACCCTGAACAGTGGAGGCGGAGGGACCGGGGCGAAAACGGGTCTGTACTGCATACAGGAGAACGTGATCGGCAGATCCGATGAGCATGGGCCTGCCGGGAAGGGTTACAAAAAAGACCAGGCGTTTACTCTCAACGCAACCGCTCCTCATGCCGTGGCCGGTCCCACACACATCCCAGAGGTCGCCGAACCGATCCCGATCAGCACGCTGGCGGCCACACGCCCGGAATCATCGGACCAGAACAATCAGGGATTTGGCATCGGTGAGCCGGGCGATCCTATGTATACCATCCAGGCAGGCCATCACCACGCCGTAGCCGCCATCCCGATAGATATGCAGAACGCGGCGAATTTATCAGATAGACTTACAGACCCTAAACGTGAAGGTGGCGGCATCGGCAAAGATGGCGATCCTATGTATACTTTGAACTCCAATGATCGCCACGCCGTATCCGCCACGGTGACGGCCAAGCAGGCCGGAGGACCGGCAGGATCGGCATCCGAGACCGATAACTATCTCATCCAGGATACAGTCGGAACGCTCGCACCTGGGGCGCATCCCGGAGGATGGAACGGCCAGGATGCCTACACGGGAAACCTTATTCCTCAAGGCGCTGTCCGCCGGCTCACGCCCGTCGAATGCTGCCGCCTCCAGGGATTCCCGGACGACTGGAACGACGACCAGACAGACAGCCAGAGATATCGCCAGATGGGCAACGCCGTATGCGTACCCGTGGCCGAATGGATAGGGCGAAGGATAGCGGAGACCATGACGTGAGACGCGACATACTCGAAATGGAGATCGGCATCCGGCAGCCACCGACCGATGCGCCACAACCAGAGGAGGGCAATATGTCAAAACGATTCGAGCGGGACATCGCCAAGACGCTGAGAGCGATCGCAGCATTGCAGAAGACAATAGAGATTATGGACCGAGACCGGGCGACGGCAGCAAGGCGCCTCCAGGAACATCGCGACAAGCTGGTGGCGCTCCAATCCGATACGCCGATATCAAGCGCCTCCGGGAAGATATCGAGCAGAGAGTCCACGAGCGACATCATGCGCCGGCGATACGGAAACAAGCAGCAGCGCCCCGGCATCGTAGGCGACGCGGAGAAAAAATGATCGAGTCCACGCTCGCAATACTCGGCGCCTACCTGGCGGGATGGTGGTGCGGGAGATCATACCATCGGCACCTGGCCCAGTTCTATCGCGACCAGGTGGAGCAGTCCCACAACCGGCTATATGAGCTGATACGACACATCGCCGCAGAACGCCAGGTCGACGATCTCCTCGACGAGCTGGATATGGACTGATTTATGGACATTAAATGCCTCACTTGCGGATCACCGACGCCCAGGGCCAGGCCGTACTGCTGCCGCGGATGTTACCGCAAGGCGATGGCCGGCGTCAAGATGGGCAACCTATGCCACCACGGATATCGCCGCAGCCAGTGCCACGTATGCCGCCGCAACCGCGACAAGATATACCAGCCAGATCGGTATATCTGCCGGGACTGCGGCAGATGGAAGCATGACCCCAGGTCACAGACCTGTCACTCCTGCAAGAAAAAAACGCCTAAAATCTAAATGCGCATTATAGCTGGCAAGTGATACTTGTTTATCTTCACTATATGGCCAGACCTAATCTGCTCACACCAGAGCGCCAGGAGCGTATCGTCGGCGCCCTCCAGGCCGGCAATACCCGCAGAGCGTCCGCTAAACACGGCGGCATCGAGGAAGGTACGATGCTCGAATGGATACGCCGCGGAGAGGGCCGGGACGCCCGCCGTAAGACGGCAGCGTTCGCACAATTTGCCAAAGCTATAAAAGAAGCCGAAGCCGAGGCCGAGGTCCAATACGTAAAGGTGATAAAGAACGCCGCCGCATCCGGCAACTGGCAGGCAGCCGCCTGGTGGCTCGAACGCCGCAAGGCGGCAGACTACAGGCGCGTCGACCGGGTGGAGGCCACAGGCGATGGCGGCGGCCCGCAGGAGACCGTCGTCCGCATCATATACGAGGACGATGTATGCCAGACCAGTTCGACATCCGGCTCAAACGGCCACACGCAGCTCAACGGGAAATCCTTACAAGCAAGGTTAAAAGAAAGGTAATCCGCGCCGGCCGCCGATCGGGGAAGACGACCGGCATGGCAATTATGGCCGTCGAGGCGCTGCTGCATCAGCAATTAGTCCTTTATGCGACACCGACCGCAGAGCAGATATTGTGTTTCTGGAGCGAGACAGTCGAGGCACTCATGCCGATGATAACAGCGCAGGCGATCGATAAAAACGAGACCAGGCACACGCTGCACTACGGCGCCGGACGTATACGCGCTCGCACCGCCTGGGACCAGGACAGCCTCCGCGGTGATGCTGCGGATCTGCTGATCCTCGACGAGTTCCAGCTCATGCATGAGGACGCCTGGACACGCGTCGGAGCGCCGATGATGCTCGACTCCGACGGGACGGCCGTATTCTGCTTCACTCCGCCGTCTTTACTATCGGCTGCCAAGTCCAAAGCCCGCGATCCCAGGCACGCAAACAAACTATACAACCGGGCGCAGAACGATGAGACGGGACGCTGGGGGGCGTTCCACTTTACCTCGATGGAGAACCCGCATATCTCCGAGGTCGCCCTGGGCGACATATCCGCCGAGATGGGATCGGTGGCATACCGCCAGGAGATACTCGCCGAAGAGGTCGAAGAGTCTGGCGGCATATTCCGCCGGGCATGGTTCGACATCGTGGATCGACATCCGGTGATAGAGCAGACCGTTCGGCACTGGGATCTGGCTGGGACCGCCGGCGGAGGCGACTGGACCGTAGGGATGCTCCTGGGGATCGGTGAGGATGGGATATACTACATCCTCGACGTCATCCGCTGCCAGGAGTCACCGCACACAGTCGAGCGGCTGATCATCGACACCGCCAAAGCAGACGGGCCGGAGACGATCATCAGCCTGCCGCAAGATCCCGGCCAGGCCGGCAAGGCACAGGCTCAATATCTGATCCGGCAGCTCGCAGGATACAACGTACACGCCGACCAGGAAACCGGATCGAAGACCGTCCGGGCGCTGCCGGTCGCCGCGCAGGCCGAAGGCGGCAATATAAAAATACTATCGGCGCCGTGGACCGATGATCTGCTCGCAGAGCTCGAAGAGTTTCCCGGCGGATGGGACGACCAGGTAGACGCCCTGGCGGGTGCCTTCACCGACCTGGTGGGCAGCACGTCCCTGGTGATGTGGAGCGCATGAGGAGACCAATGCCAAAACAGACAAGCATATTTTCAGAAGGCGCAACCAAAGCCGTCGTCTCGGTACCCGGATGGGTCGACGACCTGGGCAGCACCGACGAACGCAGCGCGGCGAACCCCGTGGATGCGTGGAAATCAGTACCGTTGCTCTACCGAGCTGTCAACCTACGATGCCAGAGCCTGTCATCGGTGCCGTTCGTGGTATTTAAGGGCGACGCCGAAGATGAGTGGCCGCTGGCAGATCCGCTCGCCAATATCATATACAACGCAGAGCTGGCGCTGCTGCTGTCCGGCGCCGCGTATCTGCTCAAGATATACGACGGCCGCACGCTTACAGGCGTCCAGTGGCTCAACCCGACGACCGTCACCTGGGACTATAAAGACGGCGAGAATAGATACACGCAGAAGATCGGCGATAAGACATACGGCCCGTGGAGCGACGATATGATGATCGCCCTGCGAGAGCCGTCGATGACCTCCGACGTGGGACCGGGAACGGCGGCGGCTCAAGTCGCTTTAATGAGCGCACGACTCCGCCTCAATATCGACTCGTTCGCAGCTGCATACTTCGAGCACGGAGCACAACCGACCACGATTATCACGACATCGGGCAATCCTTCGGTTGCCGAGATGGAGCGGGCGCAGTCATACTTTCGGAGAAGTATGACCGGCCTGGGCAACGCCTGGAGGACGCTATTCTTGCGCGCTGATATTGATATACACACCATCACTCCGGATCTCAAAACGATGGAACTCCCGGAGCTGTCGCAGCACATCGTCCTCGACATAGGCGCCGCCCTGGGGATACCCCGGTCGGTCCTGGAGAGCGACGCGGCCAACTACGCAACCAGCCAGACAGATATGCGATCCTTCTGGGAGATGACCATCCGGCCGCGCCTCCCGATGTTCGAGGCGGCGATCAACGAGCAACTATTCGGCGACAGCACCGACGGGTACACGATCCAGTTCACTCCTGAGAACCTGGAGATCTTCCAGGCCGACGAAGCCGAGCGCAGCGCATCACTCCTCCAGCTTGTCAACGCCGGCGTGCCTCTGGCCGATTCGATGGCGATGCTGGGATACAACCCGCTGGAGAATATACCAGAGGCGCCGGATCGCGTGGAGGTCACGACCGACGAAGGTACCACGCCGGACGCAGGCGTCCAGGAAGATGCCGAGCAGGAGATGCGCGCCTGGCAGAAATACGCACACAAGAACCTAAAAAAAAAAGACCGGGGCGGCCGTTCAAGGCAGTCCACATCCCGCAGCGCATCGCAGCAGCGATCCAGGGCGGACTTGAGACCGTAGACACACCAGAGGGCGTCCGGGAAGTGTTCGGGCGCCACAGGGCGTACAAGCTACAATCGCAGGACGTAGAGGCCATCGTGGCCGAGATCACGCAGGAGACCGTCGAGGAATACCTGGCCGACATCGAGCAGGCCGTCATCGCCGACTTCGGGGGCGACGCGCTGGAGGAAGTCCTCAAGGTCGCCAGGGCAGATATGAGACCATTCGTTACCAACAGCCAACGCACGCAGCAGTTCCTCCGGGAGAAGTTCGGGCGCAACATGAAAGACATCACAGCCACCACACGCCGGGAAGTGAGCAAGGCGCTCAACGAGGGCATCGCCCTGGGCGAGGACTACACGGGACTGGCGAAGATACTGGACACCAAGTTTAAACATATCGGCCAGGTCCGGAAGGATATCATCGCCACGACCGAGGTCGGCGCCGCGGCCAACTTCGCCATCGACGAAGGATACCGCCAGAGCGGCCTGGTCAGTAAGCGCCGCTGGGTGACCACGTTCCTTCGCAGCAGGGCCACGCACGAAGGGCTGTCTGGTAAGGAACGTGGGATGGACGAACCTTTTACTGTAAACAGCGTAAACGGCCTCGCTTCGGCTATGTACCCCGGCGACTTTAACGTGGCCGCCGAGGATATCAACTGCCGGTGCCGAACGGTGGCCGCCAAGTTTACCAGCGACGAGACAACGGAAGACGTGACGCTGCGCAAAGATCCGGCAACGGGCGAGCTCACACGCGGAGGCAAGCCGATCATCCCGACAACGCCGGAGCCGATACCGGTGCCGAAGCCGAAGCCCGAACCAGAACCAACAACCACGGGAATAATGGAAAACATTACAGAGGATGACTTGTTGTCTGGGGACTCGGAGTTCAATAAACGCTTTATGTCGGACAGCTCATTCCGAAGAAATTGGGACGAAACATACGGCAAGAATAACACAGCGTTAGACTTTATCACCGAGCAGAATGGGTTCGATGGATTGCCGACTATCGTCGACAAGATACAACCGAAGCTCGGAGATGAAGTTGTATTTCGTGGTGTACAGAATGCAACCCAAACGGCTCAATTCAGAACGGGAAAAGTATTTAATGGCCGGGGAGTATATGGAGATGGAACGTATGCGGCCATAGAAGGGAACGAGGCTTTATCGTATGGGCGGTCGCCAATGACGATGGTCATACCGAAAAAAGCCCGCCGTATTTCTATCGAAAAAATAGAGGAACAGATGGAGAATATCAGAAAAAGAGCGGCGGCGGCCGTACTGGATGCGACAGATGCTGCTGGAAAAAGTGCCGCCAAAATGAACGAGTTCGTCATTAAAAAGGTGACGCGAGACCCTGGCGAATATGCGGCTTTATTAGGATATGATGTCATCGACGCGGCGGGGCCACGGTATCGTAATATACTGAATAGATCTATTTTAAAGGTTCATTCTCAAGACGGCATATTTGAATAAAAGGACGAAATGATTATGGCAATACCAGAGGTGAGTCGATACCTGGCGCGAGCGCTTATTTTGTTGGATATGTTCCCCGATGTATCGAGGCGAGCGATAAGAGAACAAGCAGAAACAGCGGCCAGCATTTCGGACATCCAGGAACCCGTAAAAAGTTGGGCAAAAAGGGCGATCGCTAAACTGGAACAACTTCCAGGCGCGGGAGTCGAGACCGCATGAAACAGCTCGACGGCATAACAGACCAGGCACGCGGTGACTGGGAAGCGTGGAAAAGCTACGACAGCCGGCGCCGCAAATATGAGCGCCAGATGGAGAACGCCGCGGAGGATATGTTCGACGCCTGGCGAAAGATCGCGAAGAAAAAACTCAAGCAGATGACGCAGACATAGGACCGAGCGCCGTCAGGGGTATTCGCGGGGACAGGTTTCCTTCCTTCTTCCTGTCCCACAAGCCCTCGCGGTGCCTCTGGCGGCCGACAGGATAAAAAGATGCCCTACGATATGAGACGAAACGACAGCGAATATTGCGTGTACAAGGCGCCCGAAGGTGAGGACGCCGAGCTGCTCAAGTGCTACGATGACCAGGCGGACGCCGCGGCATACCTGGCGGCACTACGCAGGGCCGAGGAGGACGAAGAGATGGAAGGCAAGGCCGAATATCCCGACGGCGACGAGATCCCCGGCGATCTGCCGGTGAGCTATCGGCCAGCAGCAGACGGCAATACGTGCCACAACTGCGAGTACAGCATCGAAGAGGACACATACGACACGGGTATATTCTGCGGCCGGTGGCAGGCAGAAGTCCGAGCGGACTGGATCTGCGACGCCTGGGAGCCTGCCGGCGAGATCGAGGAGGAGATAATGGACGAAGAAAAGAACAACATCCACGCGCTCAAGATACTGAGCGAGACGGACGACAAGGCGACCATCGGCGGCCTGGCCGTGGTATACGGCGGGCAGGATCTCCAGGGCGACACGTTTAGCGCATCGACCGACTACATGGCGGACCACTCCAGCGACAGGATGCCGGTGCTATTCGACCACGCCCTGGGCGAGGTGAAGAACACGCTCGGCGTCGTGACAAAGGTCGAGGAGCGAGATGCCGGCCTATGGTTCGAGGCGCAGATCGACAGGGCTAAATCATACGCAGCCGAAGTCCTGGAACTAATCAAGCAGGGCAAGCTGGGATACAGCACCGGATCGGTCGCGCACCTGGTGCAGCGGCTGGAGGGCCACATCAAACGTTGGCCGATATACGAGCTATCACTAACACCACAACCGGCGGAACCGAGAACGCTGGGCGTGGATTTCCTCAAGACGTTGGGCCTGGTGGTTCCGGAACTGCCCGGCGAAGGTACACACGCGATAGAGGGCGAGCAGCCGAAGATCGCAGACACCGAAGCCAGCGTCATCGTCTCGGATAATGTAGCAACCAATACGGAGACAATTATGTCTGATGAAATTAAAAACGCGGATACGCAGCCGGAGCCGGAAGCACAGGCGCCGGAGGCCATCCAGCAGCCCGACATCAAGGCGCTGGTCGCGTCGGCGATGAACGATATCGCTGCGGATCGTGCCACCGAGTCCGGCGGCATCCTGACCGATGCTCCCGCGGCGAAGAAGGTCACCGCCCTGGGCGGCGATCACGACGGCATCGACGCCTTCAAGCACTGGTGCAAAACCGGTGAGGATAATTACTACACGAAAGCAGCGCTCCAAGAAGGCACATCCACCGAAGGCGGAATACTTGTGCCGGAAGGTTTGTATGACCGGATCATCGCCAAGCGCGACGAGGCCAGCGTGCCTCACCGCAGCGGCGCCCTGGTCATCAACACGGGGCTCGACAGCGTACAGGTGCCGAGCGAGAACGCCACCGGCGGATTCGCCCTGACAGCGGAAGAGGGCGCCTACAACCAGGACGAGCCGACCTTTACCTCGAACGTGGTCACGGTGTACAAGTTCACCAATGAGACCCAGGTCTCCGATGAGCTGCTCGCCGACGACCAGACGGATCTGGAGCCGTTCCTGGCAGATATGTGGGGACGCGGCCTGGCGGCGATGTACAACCAGTATACGCTGGTAGGCACCGGATCGGGCGAACCACAAGGCATTTTCGCGGCTGGCGGCGGTACTGCCGGCCTCACCCTGGCAGCGACAGGGGCGATTACCGGAGCGGAAGTCGTCGAGCTATATCACAAGCTCGGTTCGTACTACTCTGAGGGTGCCGTCTGGACGACGAGAAACTCCACGCTGGGGGCCATCAGAGGTCTCCAGGGGACACAGTTCTTATTCTCACCGACGCCCCAGGGCGACGCGCCGTATGGTGACCTGTACTCGAAGCGCGTGCTTTTGTCCGATCAGATCACCGCGATGGGTGCGGGCGTCAAGTGTATTGCCATCGGTAATTGGGCATTCTACGCATTAGTAGAGCGCAGCGGGCTGGTCGTGAGCCGGAATCCTTATCTCAGGCAGGCCACGGGACAGGTTTCATTTTTTGTCAATGCCAGGTGGGGCGGAGATGTCCTTCAGGCCGAAGCGTTCCAGTATGCTACGAACGCAGCGTCGTAAATAACTAACAGGAGGCAGTACCTCATGGCTTTAGCAACCAACGCGCTGACAATGATCTCGACGGTGGAGACAGAGCTATCGCTCACAGCAGACGCCCAGGATGCCGAGCTGACCAGGTATATCGACACGGCCAGCGATCAGATCGAACGATATGTCAACCGTAAGCTGTACTACGGTTCGGCGATCGTCGAGAAGGTCGCCGGCAGTGGCGACGCCTTCCTCTGGATATCAAGGACACCACTGTCGAGCATCACCTCGGTCGTATGGCTGGGTGATAGCTCGACGGTGGGATCTTCGACTTACGAAATATACGAAGCCGACCAGGGCAGCATATACCGGTCGGCAGGATGGAACGATACAAAAATATCGGCGACCGACTACACCAGGTACCAGGTGACCTATGTCGGAGGCTGGATCACGCCGCAGCAGGCCGCCGATGACGTGGCCCTCACGCGGAACCTTCCCTGGGATCTGGAGACGGCCTGC
>Ga0208156_1000543_pt1 | contig 14042 bp, 14 predicted proteins | sample 1_EtaG_FD_184073 | JGI IMG/M metagenome (GOLD analysis project Ga0208156, IMG submission 184073) | Marine viral communities from the Subarctic Pacific Ocean - 1_ETSP_OMZ_AT15124 metaG (SPAdes) (version 2) | ecosystem: Environmental > Aquatic > Marine > Oceanic | place: Pacific Ocean | collected...
TAGCAAAAGAAGGTTACGACGTTCAGTGGTTACTCACTGGAGAGTCTAACCGTAACCGCATCACTGAACTGGAGACGGAACTTGGTGATGCTAACCGATTAATTGACTCACTGGAGAGAATTCTGAAAGGAGGAAGATAAATGAATTTAATTAAAATCTATATATATGAAGAAGTATTTGATAATAATTATGAAAGGAAAATATGAAGGAACAAATAACAGTCCAGTTGAAAAATTCCAATCCTGAAACTTGGAGGACATGGAAAGACTTGGAGAGTCACTTATCTGATGAAGCACTAGAGAAGGGATTAGAATTGAGTGACATCCAATATGATGAGGATGATTTCAGTAAAACGTGCGTCTTCACGTTTAATGATCCAATTAGTTTACAAAATGGAATCATCAAGATGCAGAGGTGTGCAATAAAACATGGTCTGCACGTAGAACTTTTGGGAAAACTAATCCTTGAAACAGAAGGATTACAAGCAATCACTAATTATAGGAGAGAAAAATGCGTGAGGAAATAGGAATATTTGAAGATGAACTAACTGGATTTCTACGTTGTAGATTTACAGAGTTCAGGAGAAAAGGAAAAAGATCACCAACGTACAATCTCTGTACATTGGATCACCTTAATACAGATCCTAAAACTGGAAGGAAAAGAAGTCCTTCTCAGCGTAATAAGGTAATGAGTGATCTTTACCAGAAGAAATATGAAGAAAAGGAGCAGTCTTTTAATGAGTTAAAAGATGAGAAAGTAGTCTTGTCGGAATCAGACAAGCATACAGTGACGGAAGCAATTCACAAATACTTGGATGATATTCTTCCAAGCAGAAGTGTTTCCACTAGGAAAAATTTCTCTCAACAGTTGGAGTTCTGGGAGAATAAATTCGGTGATCTCGTACTTTCTGAACTTACACCTCTGGATATTAAAAATGCTAGAGATGAGTTGTCTTCACCAGAGAGATCAGCTACTACACTGAACAGGTATCTCGGTGCGTTCAGTGCAGTCTTAGGATGTGCAGTAAAGGATTTCCTCTGGTTAGACGAGAATCCTTGTTGTAAGATACGAAAACTTGCTGAACCTAGAAGTCGGATTCGTTTCCTGACTCTTGATGAAAAGGATGATCTTCTTGCAGAGTGTGAAGGTGATCTGTATGATGCAGTCCAGCTTGCTCTTTTAACTGGAGCAAGGAAGCAGGAAATCTGGAGGATGAGGTTTGACCAGATAAACTGGAAACATAAGTTCCTGTCTTTTTATGAGACTAAAACTGGAATACCTCGTTCTGTTCCTATGTCACCGCAAATTCATTTGATTCTCCAGAATCGTGCGAAGTCGAATGAACTTAGAAGTAAGTATGTTTTTCCTTCTCCTATGAAAGTTAATTCACCGAATAGCTTTGAAAAGTCATGGGAGAATGCTTTAAGACGGTCTGGAGTAAAAGATTTTCGTTGGCATGACCTTCGTCATACATCAGCATCTTACATGGTCATGGCAGGGATTTCATTAAGAACTGTAGCAGATATTTTAGGACACGCTAATATAAGCATGACCTTTAAATATGCTCACTTGTCTCCATTGCATTTGTCATCTGCACTGGATGTTTTAGATGAGGAACTCTTTTCTGAGAGTAAAGGGAAAGTAAAAAAACTAGGGTAAGACTCCGAACCAACTGATTTGAATGCAGTTTTATCTGACTTTTAATCAGGCGGTCGCGAGTTCGAGCCTCGCCCGACCCACCAAGAATTCAGTCACTTAGGAGTATTTAGGTGACTGACTCCTAATGTAAAATAAAGTAAAAAAGACAGAAAAATCGAGTTGAAGGTAAAAAAATATGCAAAAAAATCTACCTTGCTCCTTGTCTTTTCCTCTTTTTCCATTGGTCGTAATCTTGACCTGTAGCAGATGAACTACCAATGCCTAAACCTAGCAAACCCATTGGGTCGTATTTCCCTCTAGACATTGCACGTTGAGTTAATAAACCTTCAGCAGATTTAAGATTCTTTCCAACCTTTTCACCTTTCTCAAACGCAAACTTCGCTCCAGACGTTGCTTTCTTTTTTAATATTTCTGGAGTAACTGCTCGTTCAACTGCTGTCACAACTGCTGGAGCATTTCTTGATTTTACGTCCTGTAACATTTGAAGTCCTGCACCTATTGCTGTATCGTCATCCATTGCTTGTCTGGATGCAGTTAAGGAATTTTTCAACAGTACGTTATCTACATATATTCTTTCTCCAAGAACATCAAGTCTTGCAAGCAATCTTCTCCTTTGTTTAGGGTCAGGAACTAACCATGTAAGTTTATTAAGGTTCTGTTCAGACTTAAAGTAATCTGCAACTGCTCTCGGATTCTTACCTTCTCCTGCTCTTTCAATCCAATCCATCAGTGAATTATACGCACCTAGTTTGAATGAATCTCTCTGACTTATTTCTAATTGCTTCCAGATATACTCTGCATCGTCTTTAGATAGACTTGGTTTCCATAGATCAGTACCTTCCTCAAATGCGTCTTCCAACTCAGCTTGTCCTTGATACTTACTCCTTGCAGTTTTATAAGCTGGATGCGCGTCTTCTGTAAGAGTGACCATTCTGGTCTTTAATTCTGTTATGTCAGGTTTAGAACCTTTCAATGCTGGAGGTGCGTCAGGAAGATGAGCATATTTGTATTTGCGATCCAGATACTTTTTAACTGAATCCAACGCCCAGACAGGCCATTCAACAGGATCATTGGAGATAGGAATTAAGTTACCTGCTTGATCTCTGTCGAAAGTCATTGGTAATCCATCTACAAAGTAGTCACTGTTTGGATCTTCTACCATCCGATACCTTTGCTCCAGAGGGAACTTTGGTAGAGTCTTACCATCTACTGAGTTCTTTGCTTGTCTCTCAGCAACCTTGTATGCTTCCATGAAATCTGGTCTGGAGAAAATATCATCGATCTCAGGATTTACGATAGTGTTGTAAATTTTATTTCCTTGCTCATCAACACGGAAATACGCTTCTTGATAGTGAGGTTTTGCTTGTTCTCTTGCTTTATTCATTAAGTAGTCTTTTTGTTTCTGGATACCTTTCCTGACTTGTCCAGACGCAGTAGTGATGAAGGTTACTGCTTTCTCCTTTGTATTCATTAACCTTGTTCTTAACGATTCTCTGATAGTCCTTATTGTGTCGCTCGTTGGATCACCTAACCTGAGAAAACTTCCTGCTTTCTCAACACCAACCTCATCAATAAGATCGACTGCCATTACGTCATCTCCGAGACCTAATTGCTTTATCTTCTGTAGTTTTGTCTTTACTGCTTTTGATATTTTACCATCTGTTATAAAGAATTGTTTTATCTGGTCAAATCCTTCTCCTAGTTCATCCATTGTATTCAGGACTTTAGGATTATCCATCATCATTTTATAACCACCTACAAGTCCTTTACCTATAGGTGCGAATAGAGGTAATACTCCACCTACTGTACCTCCAAGTGCAGAAGCAAATATTGTTTGTTTTGTTACATCTTCCTCACCTCTTGCACCTGCTAACAATGCAGTCTGCGTACCTGAAGCACCTGCTCCAAGTCCGACTCCTACTCCTACTTCCTTCATTGTTTTCCGTACAGGTTTCCCTGCTTGTGCGTATTTACCAATCTTAGTAGCTTTCATCACATTACCTAAAGGAACTAAGACTTGTGCTGTACCTCCAACTGCATCAGTGACTTTGGAAGAAATTGGATTGTTGAGTAAATAATCCTGTGTTTCACCTCTGACATTTTTAAGATTCTTATCCCAGTTCCATTCTCCAGTATTGTGCTTATCCTTAATTGATTGAATACCTGCTCTTGCATAAATAGAAGCACCGGAAGTAAAAGCGTCCTGTGTGTTCGCAACATCTCTCACCATTCCTGACGCAAAATTTCCACCACCCATTTTGACTTCATCTCCTGCACTTGTTGCTAAGTCGCCTCGAATGTACTTATCAACAGGAGATAAAACAGGAGATAAAATATTTCCTACTGTAGTCCAGAATCCTTCTCCTTTGTCTTCCTTCTCAGATTTATTCTTTAACGCTAATTCATAAGACGCAGGAGTATAATGAAATTCCTTTAACAGTTCTGTAACCTGTTCATCAGTCGCTCCTGCTTCTCTGAATTCTTCCACGCCAGCAGTAACTTCTTCAAGAGTTAATTTTACTTCTTCTTCTTTCATTTATTTCTCTTTTTTCGGTTTGCTAGTTTTTTAGCTTTCATTCTTTGAGCCATTGTCAGGACTGTAACCTTACCAGATGCAACATCTACTTTATTAACTTTTGAAAATACTTTACCTTCTCCTGTGGTGAGATAACCTTCTTTTCGGAAGGTCTTCCAATCCTTTTTGAAGTTATGGTTTTTGAATGGATCAACAATACTGTCGGTATCAAAGTTTCTATCTTTTCCTAATTTTGTAAAGGTTTGATAATGCTGGTCTGATCTTTTCTGGATTGCTTGCATATAATCCTGAACAAGAGTGTGCATCTGTTCTCTTGCATTTTCAGACAGTCTATCACCATCCATGAACTTATCTGGATTGTTTAAGAAACTTTCTAACCAACCTCCTGCTTTTGCAGTGATCTCAAATTCTGCTTCACGAACAACAGAGTTCGGCTCAAACATAATACGGAAAGAGGTGATCGCCATGATGTCACCAAATCCTGAATCTGCATTCAAACCAGACATGATACCATCGTAACCGCGTGATGCTATACGATGATCTCTTGTGAGCATATTGTATTCTTTCCTTATACTATTTTCTCCAGCAAATCTTGTACTACTTGCAGGATCGTATTCTAGCCAATCACCATCATCTGTTTGCTTATAATACCTATCATCAGTATAAATTTCTGGAAATCTTTTATCTTCATTAAGTTGTTTTCCACTCTTTACTACACCTAATGCTTTTGCTTGAAACTTTGCAAAATTAGTTGCTTGTGAAAGTGCTGAATCAAAATCGCTATCAGATAGTATTGACCATTCATCAATCTGTCCTTTTGGAATTCCGTATGTCTCTTGGATGTCTGCTAAATATGCGTCAAAGTTTTTCTTTCTTGTTTCTCTCTCTTGTTTGTCTATATTATGTTGCCAGACCTCTTTTGGTTCTACATATTTTTTAGATATTCCTAAATTCTTAATATCCGCACCAGACTCTTTATTAACAAGCCAATTCTCGTAATCTTTAGTCTTTTCATTATACCTCCCAACTACCATAGTTTGAAGGTCTATTGGTTGGTTATCCGCACCTAAGAATTGGATGTCTCCATCTGGAAGTATTTTTACATTTACTGTTCCTTCAGGAATATTAATCTTTGATGTCCCATTCTCATTAAACCATTCTGCAATTCGTGGATCATTACTGTTAGAACGGAAACCTTCGAGTCTTACATTTACTTCCTTTGCAAGTTTCCTCTCACTCTCTGCTCTTTTCGTTAAATCCATACTAAAATCGTAAGTTTTACCCGCAGTATTTATGTATGATTCTACTTTACCATCCTTATCAATAATCATTGTATTTGCGTCATCTGCAATCGGCATATTTCCATACTCCTTAGAAAATAGCATTTTCTCATCAGGAGTACGGACATCTACATAACTGTAACCTTTTGCTTCTTTGTCTTCTTTTGATTCTGTAATAGGAAGTCCATTTGCATTTAACCATTCTGTTTTGTATCCGATTACTTTTTCACCAGATTTAACTGGTAAGATATTAAGATCAGATGCTCCATCTGGTGCAGTCAAACCTTGTCTCTCCATCAATTTTAAAGAATTTGCGTGTCCCTTTCCAAAAGTTCCAAACTCTACATCACCAAATGCTTTTTCTTTATCTTCTTTAGTAGTCAGAGTTACAATATCTTTCATTGCATTTTGTGCAGATTCTCCTCCTTGTTTCAACTGCCATCTCAAAGCATCTTTTGCACTTGGACGGATCATACTTGTAGGAATACGATCCAACACATCAAGAGCGTGTTGTATCTGTAATTGCTGTTGTTCCTGTTGTATTCGTAACTGATCTTTCTGTAGTCTTGCTTGTTCTTCCGCTTGCTGTTGAGCGTAGAAATTTGCTTCTTCCTGTTGATTCCGTACATCTTGATTATAGTAACCACCAATACCAGCAGGGATTGCATGACCGATTGCTTCAGAGGTAGTCATTGGAGTATTCCTCCAACCAGAGTTACGCATCATGGATGCACCTGCTTGGAGCAGACCCATTGCTAGAGGAGAGAGTCCTTCGTATTCCTCGTTTTCTTCCTCAGACTTTAATAAACTCTTTTCCTTTGGAGGATAACTCTCATCATTTCTATCCCAACGTACTGATGATTCTGTCATTAGCCTAATCCTTTATTTTGGTAATATTTACGTTCTGGTCTTTTTTGTAGTAAAGAAGGAAACGGTGTGCTTCCTCTTGAGATTCCTGCACTCCTAACTTGAGTAGGAGGATCGTCTGGAGCAGGAGTCAGGAAGTCTTTTAATAAACCGACCATCGCAGTTTTTGCTTGCGGTGACATCTTGGATGCTGGAGAAGAAGATTCTGTTGGAGCAGAACGAGCAGACATCTCTCTTTCATTCTGGCGAATAGGGTCTTGGTTCTCAGAATCAAAACCATACATTGATTCATCAACAGAGTCACTTATATCTAGTTTGTCCTGCTTGTCAGGAGAGTCATCATATAACTCTAATTCATCAGACGCTAATAGACCTGAATAATAGTCATTGTCTTGCCATTCACCTTCTCTTTCCCATTCACTTAGGATTCCTTTATTCTTTTCAGCACCTTCTGCATTTTGTTTTGCTAGGAGTTTTTTAACAGTCTTTTGTTCACTACCAGTTAGGAAATTCATCAGTCTATCCCATAGACCTGCATCAGAACCTCCATCATTAGTATAAGGTCTATCACCTCTTAATCCTAAAGATGTCTCGTTATCACCTAACAAGTCCCGTTTTAAATACCTCTTTGTTCCCATAATCTACTCCTTTAACTGAAATACCCCATTGCTCCACCAGCAAGCGCACCATAAGGGCCACCTGCTAACCAACCTGCCCCTGCACCTGCAATTGCACGTCCGAATCGATCTGTTTTCTGGTTACGATACTGAGGATTATTCTGAGTTGTTGTTGTCCCTACTGGTGCGCCAGATAATACATTTGACGCAAACATAGCGTTATTCTTATCCCAATCACGACCCTCTATATATTCATCATAATCGAAATCTTTCTGTCGTTGATCTCGACCCTCTATATCTGCACCAACTCTGGAGAGCATTGTGGAGTCCTCATATCCTGCTCTACGATCAGCGTCAGTTGCTCTAATTCCTGTATCTGCTCCAGCAAGTCTCAACCGACCTTCTTCACCAGTTGCCAGTTGATTGTATCTCTGTCTCTGCTGTTCTCTCGTCATATCTCCTTCTTTCATCTTAGACGCTTGAGCATAAGAACCTTCCAATGCTCCGGCAACCTGTTGTCCAAGACCTCTCTGCACCTCACTTGCCATGACTGCATTTTCAATTGCTCCTCTTGAACCCATACCTGCTCCAGCCATTTGATGTTGTGACTGAAGTGCGTTTCTTTGTCTCTGCATAGTATTCATCGCAGAATCCTGCATACCTTTAATCACATTTGAAGTATGAGGAGACATATACTCATCAACTCCTCTACCAGTTAAAAATGACTGTCCTGTAATTGGATCAATGCTCGTACCTTGAACTCCTGTTGCAGTCTCTCCAGCAGAAGTATAGCCACCACCTTCACCACGACCAACTCCCTGCATATCTCTGACACCTTGCTGTGCAGTAGTAGTGTCTGCTGAAGCATCTGCAAATCTTTGGTTTCCTGTTGCATCACCATAAGACTCATACTCACGATCCATGATTTCTCCTGACTTATCATAAACCTTCTTCCTGAACTCATGCGTTGGTTTGTCTATCTCAGAGATTGAGGAACTGGTATTGTTCCGTGTCTGCATTCCTCCTCCTGAACTTCCTGAACCTCCTGAACCTCCTGAGCCTCCATCTCCTGAACCTCCAGACCCTGACCTACCTTCTGGCGTATCTCTGGCTTGAATAACGTCAGGTCTAGTTTCAAAAATACCTTGATCTCCATTTGCGCCCGGAGCAGTATTATCATGTGGAGTATTTACAGTGTTCCCATACGGATCACGATTCATACTTTCCAGTACGTCGTTCACTATATCTGGATTTTTGTTAGTAGGGCCAGCACCACCTATTAATGTAGAATCCATAGGATCCCAACTATCACCATCAGCATAACTCCTCAGACCAGACTTCGTAGGTCTTCCAGAACCACCCATCCCTTTTAACCAAGATGCTTCCTGCTGATTAATAAATGCTGGATGCTCACCTTTTGGTGCGTTTCTTCTTAGTACATTTCCTGCTTGTCGTGCGTTCATGTTTACCTTATACGTATGGATTCGTTGATGTCGATGGTCTACCTGTTGAGTCTTCTGCAACTAGAGTGACTCCTAATGTTCCACCTGTTACCTTTAATTTGTACCAATTGTTGTTGCTAGTATCTTTCAAGATTATTGATCCTGAAATTACATTATCTCTGTTCGTTTTAACTGTGACGCTTTCCTCATCAATGACAAGAGATGCAAGGTCGAACATATAGTCCCTTGTGTATTCAGCAGGAGGATTCGGTAATGGTTTCTGAGTTTGACTCATCTCTCACCTGCTGGAGTTGCGTCAAATCGAACTTCTCCGAACCTCCACTCTTGATCGAATGGTGACTCTACTCTAAGGAATGCTTGTCTACCTGTAAATCTAGTATCAGTGTATCCGTCAGACTCAAGATTGTAAGCACCTTTAATAACTGGAGTTGAATCATCTGGAGTGTCTGCTATTGTCACCTTCATACGGAGTCCCTTATCTCCTGCGTCAGAGTCAGTCAGTATTGATCTAACAGACATCATCTTGTTACCACCAGTTATCTCTATTGCTCCAGTTTCCGCAAAACAGAGATGATTTTCGTCAGCAACATTTGGATGTAGAGAGACAGTGTTCACTCCTTTTGCGATGACTCTACTCTCCATCTCCGAGAGTGCTTCTACGTCAGCAGGAGCAGTCACATTGCTCTCTCGCAAGATTGGAGTGGATTGAGTATCTGGATCAAGTTCATGTCTGTAGAGGTATCCGTCAACTCCTCCTGCAACTGGATAACCTAGACTATCAGATGACTCCCATGCAGAACGGTGTAGTTCTCCTGTAGTCCAGTGTTTTTCTCTATATGAATAAGTTACATAGCGGGTCGGGTATGAGTCTCCTTCCTTTGGGTAGAACCACGTTATTTCACCAAATTCTGCGTTGTGACCTCCAGAGATGATGCCTTCTAAATCAGTGTTAATGTCTGAGAAGACGTAATCAGCTACCGAACATTCCAGTTCAGTTATGTATCCTCCTGTGTACGACCAGAATCTTCCTCTTGACATCCATGCTACAAAATCTGCTGAACCTGCAACTGATTTCATTCCAAGACAACCTCCTCCTTCGGAGAGTCTCTCAACACCATAAATATAAGGTGTTCCTAAGTAATTGGTTTTCCAGACTGAATCAGTAAAAAACAGGAGAACTCCGTAACGAGTTTTAAATCCTCCAACAATTCTTCCTCTTGTCTGAATCTCTAAATCACCTGCTGTATTGGTCACAGAAGGAGTGAAGTCAGTCAGTGATTCTTGATGACCCCAAGCAATTTTTCTTTTATTACCTCCAGCACCAATTATCATTATGTGACGTTCTGGCGTAACTATAACTCCAACATTATCTTCTGGAACTCCTGTTGATCCTGAAAGAGATGAGAGCAGAACTGCTGAAGTTGCAGTTTGTGCAGAGTTATTAAATGAGAGTCCAGACGCGTCAACATAGTAAATAGAACCTTGTCCTGAATGCACTGCGACCAGATCATCTCCAAAGTTATCCATCTGCCAAACAGGCACGAAATTGTCTCTCCATGCATCTGCGTCCTGTATATCTGGGTCTACCTGTGGGTATCTTGCTGTGCCATACGTGTCTCCTCCTGAAGCAGTTCCTCCTGTTCCATCCAAGTTACGATCTCCTCCGTACTCCAAAGCACCATATCCTAATCCTGAAACAAGAAAATCTTTCTGGTCTTTGAACGCAATAGTACCAGAAGGCACTGAAGATGGGGTTACGTCATATATTGGCGCATTGGTTCCTGAACTTTGTGATCCGTCCCAGATTCTAAGAGATTGTACTGATCCAACTGCGAGATACCTTGCTCCAGTTCCTAACCTCCATGAATGCAGACCACGTATCGGATCAACTGCGTTGAATACTTTTGGGGTGATGACTGCTGTTGTTCCAGAAGTCGAGCCTGAAATTGTAATAGTAGGAACAGACGTATAACCTGAACCAGTATTTGTGATTGTGACTGTTGCGATTGTACCACCACTCTCAGTATAAGTCCCTGCGAAAGATGATCCTCCCCCACCTGAGAATCCTAGTGTCCCACTACCACTGTAACCCGATCCTTCTGTTGTTATTGTTAATTCGTAGACTGCGCCTTTTTGACGAATCTGCGTATCAGCTAATCTCTGCCAACCTCCAATCGGACGCAATCGACCCTCCGAGAACCTGACTAAGTTTCCGTCATACCAGCGATTTTTCGCTTGATACTGAGTTGCATTCCTGAAGAAGCCAGCAGGTATTTTAATTGGAAGAAGTGCCATTTCTAAATTCGTTACAATTTAATCTTATTAGAACTGCCAACTCGGAATTACCTTTTTTATCTAGTCCTAAAAGTACGTCATAGTTATTATAATTTGTACGCATAGTGTCAACCGCACAATCGCACAAAGGGTAATAAATGTGTGCTGGAATCCCTCCTGTTTGGTGGGACATTGAGCACATTTGCCACAACTCTCGTATAGTTTCCGTCCTGAAATTTCCACTGTACATCCGTTCTATCTGAGAAGTTTTCTGACAGGAAATCAGACTCAAACTCAATAGCAAAATCAGCAATATCACTTTCAAAAATAATCTCCATTAGCTATACGACCATAGACGTTTTGATGTAGTAGGTTTAACATCTAAATGTACAAACCTTTGCCCTTTTTTCTGACTGATGCCAACACCAGTAAAACCAAGCCTGATACCTGCTTCTACGATGGTTAATGCTTTCTGACCAGAACATAAAATATCGATTGCCAAACCTTCCATATGGCTTGAATTCGGATGACCACCTACAGATTTATTCCAAGCAGGACACCTATAACCACTTGAAATCTTTATAGGAAAATTAACATCGTCCCTTAATTTCTGTAACAAGGAAACCATTTTATCTTGACATTTATTCTCACCACAATGATTACAAGCAAGCTCTTTTTCTGTAAAATTTTTGCACGTCAACATAGTTATCCATCCTGCTAAAATCTTTAAAAATGTCCTTCGGAGTAAAATAGTACCTTTTCGGTGCTATTTAGAAAGAGCGTTTTCATAGGCTAAAAGAATCTGATCATCGACCTTATTATCAGTAGATTCAACAAGCCTACGGAGCAAAATCAAAATTACACGTTTTAAAAGTTCCTCCGATAACATACTCATGCACATTGTTTTTACTGCACCACCAATCAGAGGTGCTAATAATCCTACCATCTTATCCCTTTCTTGATGCTTGAAGCATTTCTAATTGTTTACTAGACTCAATTTCTCGTTCTATGTTCTCTAATCGTGCAGAAACGCTCGCCATGTGACCAGAACAGTCTTGACTAATCGTTGCAAGTTTATCAAAATTCTCTTTCTGCATTGCTCTGTTCATTTTATCAGTCCGAAAAGTCCAGACTCCCAGACAGACTATTATTGCTCCAGCAAAACCTTGTTTGAGGATTAGATTAATTACATCATCAACTGCAGTGTTTACATTGCTCTTTTCCTGCACAGGTTGAGATGAATTCCGATACTTATACTGATCAAAATTTGGAGGTTCAGCTTTCGTCTGGACTGCAAAAAAAAAGAACGAACCAAGAACTAAGCCCAAAAAAACCGTTATGACATTGTCAATTATTTTTTGCATTAATCGAATTGTGTATCTCTGTTAATTGATATTTCACCAATTTCATATCGGCTTGGAGATCACTGACAGATATGAGTGTCCATCCGAGTATTGAAATAATTATTCCGAATCCAAATAGGATGTATGCATTCATGCAATATCGAAGTTATAGTTCTAATAATCGTGGTTGTTAGGGTTGCTTTTAAATGCAACCCTCCTAACACAATGTGTTACTTTTTTTCAACGAACTCGTACAACTCAGTCGCTTTCTTCTTAATGTCCTCAATGGTATAAGTTTCAGGTTGAAGTTCCTCCCAGAGTTGCTGATTTGCCTCTCCTTGTCCTTGCGCTAATTCCCAAGCGAGTGAGAAAACCTCTTGATTGCGTTGTAATTGATCTTGGAGATAACTTTGTGCCATCTCAAGAATCTTGAACCGTAGTTCAAATGGATTACTAGACATAATATGTCCTTTCCTATGTGTGTGTTTGTGTGTGTCTGATTGTTTTGTAGCAGGTGCAATCATAAACCTGTATTTCGGACAAAAATGTCCGATTATGGTTTAGTAGGCCATGTTATATTATTAGAAAGTTTCATCTCCATCCCATTGAGGTTGCGTGTATCTTCGTGTTATAAACTGCTGATGCAGAATGTGTGGTTATCTTGTAGCACATGGTCTGATCTGCTGGTTGTGATGAAATATCCAAATCGTGAAATGCTAGGATTCTTTTGTCTGCTCCCCAATCACCTTCATCAACCAATGTCCCTTCTGTGAAAGTTGTTCCAGAGTCTCTTGAGATGTATCCTTTAATGTGAGTACCTAAAGTAGCAACTCCACTTCCAGCATCTTCTATCAACATTACCATATCTGCTTTTGTTGGTTGTGCTTCAGCTTCGGTGTCTGTGGATTGTAGTATTATGTCAGATACATCCAAAGTAACTCTGCGGATAATTACGATACCAGAACCTCCGGCTCCACTTAGAGAATATGTTCCTCCTGCATAGGTGGCCGCACCACCTCCACCTCCTGTGTTTGCAGTTCCATCCTGTCCATAACCACCAGCCGGATATCCAGTTGAATCATAACTTTTAGGCCCATTTCCACCACCACCAAGTCCTCCTATGCCATCTAAACCAGTTCCAGTATCGTCACCTTGCCATGATCCACCTCCACCTCCAGCAAAATATCTAGCTCCTCCAGAATCATGACCAGCAGAAGCAACTCCTAAAAATGCGTATGAATCAGAAGCGTTCATTCCCATAACCTCATCTTCTCCTACTCCACCATCACCAGCTTTTGAGGTAGTACCTGCCGCACCTGCTGTACCTGCTCCACCTCCTCCACCTGAACCATGTGCCCCAGACAAAGTACCAGCCATACCACCACCATCATTACCTTGTCCAGCAGTTCCGGCTCCGGCATCTGCTCCACTCAACCCACTACCATTCGCTCCACCACCGGAACCCCCTGCTCTTCCTGCTCTATCATCAAGTCCTCCGCCACCACCGCCTCCTACAGTAGTTACTAGACTAGCAATAGAAGAAGCAGAACCATCTAATCCTTGTACTTTAGTCGTTATTGCGTTTCCTCCTGCTCCTACAGTTATAACTTGCGCTGTATCGGCAGGAATAGAAAGACCAGTACCAGTTAGAAAGCCTCCTGCTCCTCCTCCACCACCAGTTTGATCTGACCAACCACCTGATCCACCACCAGCAACTACGATATAATCATAATTAGCAGTAACATCAGTAGTAAAAGAACCAGTTGCTCCAGTATCAGTCCATTTATACCAAGTATAAAGACCATCTGTTCCTGTAGCATCTGCATCCTGTGTTATAGTTGCTGGTGACCCTCCAGAATAACTACCAGCAGTTAATGTATGATTATTAGAAGGTGTACCATCTATTCCTGAAGCATCTGTATATTCATCAATGACTTGATCTTGAAGGTTGTACTTTGCTAGTGAACCGTTTACTGCTGTCTTGAAGGCAAGTAGTGCTATGT
>Ga0208156_1000550_pt1 | contig 13851 bp, 18 predicted proteins | sample 1_EtaG_FD_184073 | JGI IMG/M metagenome (GOLD analysis project Ga0208156, IMG submission 184073) | Marine viral communities from the Subarctic Pacific Ocean - 1_ETSP_OMZ_AT15124 metaG (SPAdes) (version 2) | ecosystem: Environmental > Aquatic > Marine > Oceanic | place: Pacific Ocean | collected...
TTCAAATCTTTCTTACTACCAAAAACCCTAAGTATATCTTCTTTAAATTTTCTTGAAGTAGTTTTACACCACTCATCCTTATGAACCAACTTATTTAAGAAATGATTTTCATCATAATTGTCTTTAACCAAATCCCAAGTCTGTTTCATTACTTCAGTCCTTGTGTTTTTTGGTAATCCACAAAATGACCAAAGATATCCATATTTAATAAAAAACGGTGTCTTATCTTCATCCAATTGCCAATTATGATTAAACATTTCTTTTCTATGTATATGTGCTAATTTATAACTAAATGGAAGCTCTAAATTCATTTCAACATTATTAATTTGTAACCAATAATTTAAAGGAGTTTGTTCAGTTCCCTTATGAACTATTTTATCTTGCAACTCAACAAATGTATCAACATTATCGTAATATAGTTTTTTAAAAGAATCAAAAACATCTTTGTGACTCTCATTAAATATAATAAAACCTGAACTAAAATATTTTTGTTTATCAAACTCATAACCATCAAAAAAATCTTTATAACCAATTATGCTTTTATATATCCAATCCAAATTATCCGTGTCTCTCCAAGCAGTAAATTTATGATCAGTTATATCAAAAACATTTGGTGTATCCCACTTAATCATAGTCCCACCATCAACCAACAATATCTGATCATAATCTATATTCCTACGATCTAACTCATCAAAAGCAAATATGGCTTTCTGCCAATTAATTCTAAATTTAGTCAAATCATTTTCAATCGGTATTTCAAATGGTACAAATAAAACATCATGTTTCTTACACCAATATTCCCAAGTATTTCTTGAAATATCCATCCATTCCCATCCACCATATTTCTCTGAATATTGTTCATTCTTTACGCCTACCCACCAAACTACATTCTTTTTCATATCAGTTATACGCTCTCACTACTTTAAAACATTCAACAATATTTTTATTCTTATTAGAACATTGATAATTACTATGAAAACTTGTAAGTGAATCTTCCCCAAAATATGTTTTACTTTGTTGAGACTCAAACAATTTCAATTTATTCAATTTCACATGCCAAACATCATGGATATCAATAAAAAAATTTGGTATCCAATCTTCCCTTACACTTGGCGTCCTATATTCAATTACACCACATGGATATTTTCTAACCAACGCTAAAGCTATTTCACTTACCTTCCTATGATCTTGATGGCCATCTTTCGATGGTGGTACAAATAAAATATCATATTTCGATAAATCTACTTTTTCACTTATTTGATGTATTAATTTATCTTCTGTTATATTCTTTATATAATCTAATTTCAAAAAACTGCCATTTAAATTATCAATATGTTTCCATATCGCTTCACATTCTTTCTGTCTTATATTACCTTCACTATTATCATATTGACCACCAACAGAAATACCCAACACATCAAATTGTGTATTTTTAAATTTACAAATTGTTCCCAACATAGAATATTCAACATCATCTGGATGTGGTGATAAACATAATACTTTACTATAATTTAATAACTTCATATAACTATCCTTCTTTCAATATTTTAGCTATTCCTTTTAAAACAATAACTTTATTTTGATTATAACATTTACAATCCAATGTATATACTTTACCATTTATTTCAATCACTTTTACTATAGTTTTAATTTCATCATTTAAATATACTGGAGATAAAAAATTTAAAGATTGTGAAAGATAAATAGAACCTTCGCCAGGTAATTTATTTGCTATTAATGCTGATATATGACTTGCTACCAAAATACCATGAGCTATTCGTTTACCAAATTTTGACCTTTTTGCATATTCATCGTCCAAATGAATAGGATTAATATCCCCACTTATTAAACTAAATTGCTTAACGTCTTCTTCCGTAATTTTTTTAATACTATATTCTTCTTTATTTAACACTATTCCAAAGTCCTATATTTTTTTTTATGATTTTTGCTGGATTTCCAGCTACTACTACATTATCTGGTATATCTTTTATAACATTAGACCCTATTCCAATAAAAACATTATCTCCTATTCTTGCTTTATGTATAATTGAAGAAGATGGGCCTATCCAACAATTTTCTCCCATAGTGACACCACCAGAAACCATAGCATGCGCTGCAAACATACAATTATTTCCTATGACTGAATTATGTGCTATGTGCACTCCACAATCAGTTTTTACTCCTTGACCTATAATTGTATCTCCCAATGTTCCCCTCGTTATTGTATTATTGTCTCCAAGTAATACATTATTTTCTAAAATTACATTACCATAATGTGGAAATCTAACCCAACTACCATCTTTATCATCTCTAATATTTCCAAATCCTTCTCCGCCAATTGAACAATTTAATCCAATGTGAACGTTTGAGCCCTTTATAATTTTACAAGGCTCTGGTGGATAAAATTCCCACATACATTTAACAAAATCTAATTTTGGAGTATTAGTTAATATAGTTAACATAGAATTATTTTTTGTTTCAGTAAACAAAACTCCAGCATCAGATTTATCTGATAATGAAAATGCTATATTATTGACTTTAGCATCCACTGTAGTAGATGGACAATTTATAATATGATTTAAATCACAATTATCTGATAATTCATAATTATAATTTTCTTTTTTAACCCACTCCAATATATCTTTTAATCGAATTTCAATATTTACCATTATTATAAATCCTATTTAAGTTTTTATATATTTTTTTCATTTAGATATTCCTTTATTTATAATTTTAGATATAAATTCTATTTCATTATAAGTTAATTTTGGATGATTTGGTACATAAAATCCACACAAATCAACCATAGTAACATTAGGTAATTCTTTCCTTCCCCACTCCTTAATATAAAATGGTTGTGTTCCCATAGATCCACATATCATTGGTCTTACTTCAATGTTATTTTTCTGTAGATCCTTAACGATTTCATCTCTATTTGGATGAATAACTGGATAGGCAAAATTAGATACAAATGAATCAGGTTGTGGTTTTACCTTCCAATAATCATTCTTAATTAACTTTTGATACAAATTAAAATTATGTTCTCTCTTTTTACCCCAATCATCCAGTTTATCTATTTGACCTAACCCTATAAAAGCATTTAAGTCAGTAGATCTTAAATTATATCCTGAATAATAAAATGTATACATAGAATCAAACTCAGATACATTCCATTCCTTTTGTAATCCTATCTGAGTTTCCTTTTTTAACTCTCTATCCCATCCATGACTTCTAAATGATACCATTAATTCATACAATTCTTCATCATCGGTAGATATAAATCCACCCTCTATTGTAGAAATATGATGACCAAAAAAAGTAGAAAAAGATGACATCTTACCAAAAGTTCCAAGCTTCTTTCCTCTGTAATCACATCCCATAGATTCACAGGTATCTTCTAATAACATAACATCATGTCTCTCACATAACTCAACCACTTTATCCATATTAGGAACTAAACCTAAAACAGAAACCATCATTAAAGCATCTGGATTTTTTCTCCAAAATATTTCTTCTAAATGTTCCAAATCAACTGACAAGTCATCCATATTACAATCACATAATAATGGTATCATCCCCAATTGCATAACAGGAGCCAAGTCAGTAGCCCAAGCAACAGATGGTACTACTACCTTCACATTATTTTTTATATGATGGTATTCCTTAAACGCACTTAACATCAAAAGATTAGCTGAAGATCCAGAATTACAAAATACAGAATATTTAACTCCCAACCACTCTGACCATTTCTTTTCTAATTCCAAAGTTAAAGGACCTTTAGTGAGTCTTGGATAAGTACTTAACCAATCTATTAATTCATCTATATCGCTATTACTTATTGTATCTTTTACTAAAGTTATCATATACTTTTTCTATACCCTCTTCTAATGAAGTAAATTTAAAATTTTCTAAAACTGATAATAACTTAGACGAATCAATATCTTTTCTATACTGACCATCAGGTTTTGTGTTATCATAATTTACAACTAATTTATCTTTCCCACAAGCTTTTTTTGATATTTTTGTAATTTCATCTATACTATAAACATCTTTAGGTGCAACATTAAAATTATCAACTATATCATTATCAATCATATATTTAATCACTCTAACCAAATCACCACCATACATAAATTGTCTTAATGGTTTCCCAGTACCCCATAATTCTATTTCACCATTAGCTTCATATATTTTCTTAATTAGAGCTGAAACAAAATGACTATGATGTTCTTCATATTTATCATACTCACCATATAAATTACAAGGAATCAAATAACACCACTTCTTACCATATTGTTTAACATACGAATCTATATGAACTGCAGTACATCTTTTTGACATAGCATATGAAAAATTAGTTGGTGGTGGTGGTCCGTTAAATAAGTCTTTTTCTGTCATTGGATAGTTATCCACTTTATCAGGATAAATACACGTGCTCAAAATAGCTATAACTCTATTCACATCAAATTCATGACATATTTTTAAAACATTAGTATTTATTAAAATATTCTCTTCTAAATAATCTACAGGATAATTTATGTTATCCATAATACCACCAACACGAGCAGCTAAATGTATAACCACATTAGGTCTAAAAAAATCCATCATCTCATGAACTTTTTCTATATTTGTCAAATCAAAATCCTTTGATGATATATAAATAGCATCTGGTATAATATCTTTTAAGTGTTTACCAACCAAACCACTTCCTCCCGTAACTAATATCTTCATAAATTGTAAATATCCTTTATCTTTTCTTGATCTTCATATAACATTTCCACTGATCCATGGTAAGCCTCTTTATACCACTCTACATTAAATTTATCTTGTTTTATCAAATGTGAAAATCTCATTGGTGGTGGAACAAAACTTAATATTTTAAAATTATCTTTATTACTTTTTTCTGATCCAAATAATTCCCAATCCCATAAAGTTTTATAATCATTTAAATATAATAAAAAATACTCGCTATTCCAAGCAGACCAAGTTGCAGATATCCTAAAAGTATGACCATTAGTATCAATACTTTCAATAAGATTTACTTTATTAGATACGTTTGAAACTTCTATATGAGGTCTCCTAACATTATCGGATGTCAAACCAACACGTCCAACTATTTTATTATTTTTCAATAATTCTTCTGAATAATTTATTAATTCAACATCAACCAATTTTAATATTGGCATGTCATCTACACTAAAAATAAATTGAGATTCACCTAACTTTGAAAAATAACTATAAAGTTGTTCATTAAGAAAATGTACTCCTAAATCTGTTCCCAATGATTCAAACTTAATGAAATCTGATTTATATTCAGGTTCTTTATAACCCAAAACAGTAAAATCGGCTGATGGCCAATATTTTTTTAAAAAATACTCGTACATTTCTATAGTCTGATTAATTCTCTTATCGCATGTTATACTATATATTTTCATCAATTTATTTAAACACTTTACAATTTGTTAATGTATTATGATATCCCCTTGATTTTCTACCAACATAGGGATCGAAAACACTCCCCACATCCATGTATGTATTATTTTTATTATATTTCCACAAATCATCAACAAATACATTTGTAGCCATTCCAGCCGAAAATAAAAATGTTTTATGTTGTGTATCATCAATCGATTGTTTAATTTTATTTAATATATTTTCATAATCAGACCAAACGTTATTATAAGGTATTTTTATAAATTCATTTATAAATGGTAATGATTTTAAAGATTCATTTCCAATATAAACTACAGGAATATACTCAAATAATTCAAATATATATGACAAACCTTCTCGTACACTCAAACCGTGTAAAATATCCGAATTTACCCATCTCTGTGGATATTCAACTTTCATGACATCATGTATAGGTTCTCCCCACATAGTTGTAAATGGTGTATTCATATAACCCATATAATAATCTTGTTCAACTGAAACAATATCTTTCAAACGATTTCCCAATTCTTTATAAAATATATTTCCATCAATATTAGCTTTACCTTCACTAACAAATGAATCCGTTTTAATTGAAACATCTGAAATATATTTAAATAACTTTGATTCCATTTTTGCTTCATCATTTTTATCAATAGAAGTATGATTATGAGTTAAAGCCACCCATTCCCCATCTCCCCACCTAGAAAATGCAAATGGTACTTTATCTCGTAATTTTTCACAAAGTTCATATAAAAATTTATCATCTTTTTCTGTCCATTTCCAATTAATCATTTATATCTCCAATTCTTCTTTATACCAATTTAAATAATTTTCCATACCATTCTTAAATGATATAACCTCAAATTCACCAAATTCTTCTTTATATCTATTTAATGATATTGATACTCTTTTTGGCGCTGATGATGCAATATCGTTATTAACTTTACCCTTTACTACCTCTTTATTAAACTTATTTCCTATTATTTTAGCCATTTCATAAATAGTAGTTTCTTCTTTACCACCAACATTATATACTTCTTGATTTCCGTATAATAAAATATTAAATAACATTATACAACAATCTGATATATGTTGATATTTTCTGGAAGCTAGCCCATCATCAAATAAATCTATGTATTCTGATTTATCAACCGCCTTTCTAGTTAAATCACTCAAAACTCTTTCATCTTCAAATCCATGGCCAGGTCCATATGTTGTAGAAACTCTAACTGATTTTGCATCATAACCCATTTCTCTAAAATTATTTACTATAATTTCACCCGATAACTTACCTACCAAATAAAAATTTCTTTTATACGGAACTAATACATTTATTATATCAGATTCCTTATGAAAATCTTTATCACCATTCATAGCATATAATTCTGAACTACTTAAAAATACACATTTAGCGTCATTATATTTTTTAAAAATATTATCAAAAGTTTGTTGTAATCCAATGGTATTTAAAAATAATGTTGATATATTTTGTCTTATAAATTTAGAAGGTTGAGCATAACCAGCACAATAAAAACAATAATCTACTTTATAATTACCATTAAACCCTTTAGATAAATCTTGAGAAAAATATTTTACATATTTTTTATTTAACAAGTGTTTTATCCTTTTAGGATTATTACTTAAACTTGTCAAAATTATTTCAATATTGTAATTATGTTTATCATTTAAAAAATTTAAGAACTCTGTTATAAATCCGCCAATTAAACCATTAGACCCAGTAATTAATACTGACTTATTTTTCAATTTAGATACATCGCAATTATCAAAAACTCTATTATATAAGTCAATCATCTTAAACATTGATAATTTCCTTAACTTTATTTATTATCTTTTGAGGTGTTGGTGGTAAATTATCTACATCTGGATGAAAACCAGCAGTTCTGTGTTCCAATCCCATTGTATAAACTTTCTTTTCTGAATCTATCATCATTCTATGAGCAATACTACTAGCAACGCCTTGCTCATAATCATCGTCCAAAACGACACCACCAAATTTTGAATTATTTAAACATCTCTTCCATTCTTCTTTAAATACAAATGGTTTAATCCATAACTGATGGATTATACTTACTTTCAACCCACCCCTCTCCAATTCTTTTCTAGCTTCTTCAGCATCAAATCTTGTAATTGAAATAGGGAATAAAACAATATCTGATTCACCATAAATTACATCTTCTAGTTCTTCTGTATTATCATAACTCCGTCTATGTTCAGATATATAATAAACCTCATCATCATTCATAAATTCATTATATGTATATTCATATTCTTTAGGTGTCATTGGTGAAATTATCTTCGTACCCGGCATTCTTTGATATATAGAATGATGAGATGAACCAGCTACTGGACCCATTCCACCTTCCATAGCAATACTTCTAATAAATATTGGACATGGTATATCCCAAATCTCTTTTGATTTTGAAGCATAATTTACAATCATTGACGCGTTGAACCATTGAAATCCTTGATACCTAACTACATAAATTGGTCTAATGCCTTGTAACCCCGCCCCAACTACAAAACCACCATTAGCAACATCAGCAGTTGTTACTTCTACCATACCTTCATCTTCATACATTTCTGGTAAAGTACCACCAACCCAACCAACTGCAGTTAAGCATTGGCCAAAACATAAACTCTTTTCAGCTTCTAAGTGATGTCGTGTGATTGACTTTATTATTTCTCTAACTGTTTTTGCCATAACTTCATTATTAAATTTTTATTTGATTTATGTAAAAATTCTGCTCTTTTACCTAATCTATCCATTTCATATTCATATCTATCAAATACATTCTCATCATCTATACCAGCACCAGCATGCCAATACTTTCTAATAGTATTTATATTTAATAAAAGTGGTTTTTTAAAAACTCCACTTAAATGTTTTTGTATATCTTCTGGATCATCTAAAATATTATATGCATCAACTTCAAATCCTTCTGCAACATTGTGCATTTCCCAATTTCTACGAACTTGCTTTTTAGTTAAAATTGAAAGATTATTATCTTCAACCACAAATAAAATAGGAATATTTTTTGTAGCCGCCCAACCAATAGAACTAAACACATAATCTTCTTCAGCTGAAGAATCTCCCATAAAAACAATAGTAGGTTTATTACTAGCATAACAAGAACCTACAGCTATAGGTACTTGACTTCCCATTAATCCATCATGACCATAAATCTTTTTATCTTTACATTGAATAGAAGCAGAACCACCCATTCCATGTGCACATCCAGTTTCTTTACCAAGTAGTTCATCTATTAATTTTACAACATCTCCACCAAAAGAAAGATAAGTTGAATGACCTCTGTGTTGGATAAAAATATCAGGTTCTACTTTCATTTCATTCATAATTTCTGCAATAGTGGCTGAAATAAATTCTTGACCAGATGATAAATATGTTGGTAATTTAATCCTCTTATCTTTCAATTGTTTAAATGTTTCTTCTTCAAAATTATGACATAAAGAAGCTCGTTTAAATACTTTTAATCTAAAGTCGTTCATCTATATCCTTTAATGTTTTTTCCCAAGATTCAAAATAATATCCTTTATCATCTATATAAAGTTGTGCTCTTGGTTTTTCACAAGTTATTTCATCAACATATTTATCCAAATCATATTTTATTAACCAATCAAGAACTAATTGATATCCAGATTTTCCATTAACAAATGGTCTATCTGGTTTACACTTAGCAGTAAAAATAATTACTCTAAATTTCTTTGATAATTTTTTTATAGCTTCAATTGAACCTTCTATTGGTTTTCCATAACAAGTACCGTCATTCCAACCTTTATCAAAATTATGAATGACACCATCAAAATCAATGGCTACATTATTCAATTCATTTTCAAATCCAGGTGGTACTTCTTTATTATTCATCATTTTTCCTTATAGTCATAAACACTGTGTTTTCAACCATTTTAGGAAATAAATCAATTAATTTTCTAATGGTATCTATTGTTACAATGTCTCCAGCATGAGCTACCAATTGACCTTCATCGGTAACTATGCCACCATCTAAAAACACTATATTTTCATCATCATTTATTTTATCAAAAAGTTTTATATCTGTAGTATTTTCAATCTTGATATGGCAATTTAAAAATATATAATCTTTACTTTGTTCACTACGAGGATTCTCTATCCATAAACATTCTTCTTTCCTTGGTATTTCAAAAGTACTATCCTCGTATGGTTTACCCTCTCTTCCATATTTATCCTCTAACCTAACCAAATCATGTTTATCGGCTGGTGTTTCTATTTCAAAAATAAAAGCACCATTTTTTGAAGTGGCTTTGGTTGAATGAAACAATCCCTGTCTAATCATAGTTTTAGAAGCTGGTTTTAATTTAAATGTATTACCAAAAAACGATAATTCAGCTTTACCATCCAATAATATTAAACCTGTAGTTTTATTTGGATGACAGTGCATTGAAGTTTGATGGCCACTGGCTATATATAACAACCAAAGACCAACTTTATCGTTCTCATATACAAGATATTCATAACCCCAAGGCTTTTTTACAATATGTGTATTATATCTCATTCTTAATTATTAGAATCATAAACTTTAAAAGCCGCTTTCATCCATTGTCCCATCCACTTATAATGAGGGCAACTAACAAGATTATTTGAAACTACAGCGGGTGCATCTACAAAATTGCCACCTGAATTAATCAAATCATCTTTAATACTATAATAACCCGAAACATCACGACCTTTTGTTATCTTTGCAGATATTAACATCTGACCACCATGACATATACAAGCTATGGTTTTACCTCTTTTATCCCACTCACTAATAAACTTTAAAGCATTTTGTTCTTGTCTCAACTTTTCCAATGCTTTTACACCACCTGGAATAACCAAGAAATCATATTCATCTAAAATATTGTAAAATGAATTCTGATTATCTAATTCACTAACTGTTCTAGTACTTTCCATATAAGTTCCAAGTATTCCGAATATTTTACCATTGACATTTGACATTATATCAACATCAAATCCTTCTTCTTGAACTCTATAATATGGATATATCACCTCATGATCTTGATATTTTTCATAAGTTAATATAAGTGCTTTTTTACTCATTTGTTTCTCCTATCTATCTCTTTGTTATAATATTGGTTATAAATCTACAATATCCCAATTTTTTCAAATACACCATTTTCATACATCCAGTCTTCAGACGAAACATATTCTTGTGCACGTTTAAAGTTTTCTTTAGCATAAGGTAATATAGATTGATATAATTTTGAACCAAGTTCTTTTAAAATTTGCTCTACTTCAAAAACTTCTTTAAATAGTATCATTCCTCTTGTATCAAAAAATTTATCAATACCTTTACAACCATAATAAATGGGTATAGTACCAACCATAATTGGATTTATTAATTTTTCACTAAAATAAAAATCTCTTGATTGATTTTCTAATGCTAAATTAAACATATAATCTATTAAACCATCTTGAATTGGTTCTATTGGTTTATAACCTCTACCCATAATATCAATCATATCACTATACTTTTTAATAATTTCATGTCTTTTAAAATGATCAGGTACGTTCTTTTTTGCAGAAGTTATAATTGAAACTAATTTTGTTTTTTTATAATCTACTTTTCTAGAATTTACTTCAATCCAACACCCACACCCAGGAGCAAATATAAAATTTTCTCCCCTATCTAACAATACTTTTTCTGTTGTCAATATATAATCATATAAATAATTATTTTCTAAAATCCAATTATAAACATATGGTTGTTTGCAATAAGGTTCTGTTAACCATGCGATTCTTTTACTATGATTTTGTTGAGGATTAAGAATATCACTATCCGTATAAAATACAATATCTTCAAATTCAGATAGATTTCTATCCCATACAAGATATTTAGAAAATGTTGTTGGTGGAACAGGATTATTATTATATACACAATGAGCAAATGCACCATCAACTATTTTTAATATTATTTTATTTCCAACCCACCACATCATTTTTGAATTCCTTATTAATTTTTATAGAATTTTTCTAATATTGACTTAATATTATTAAAACTATGTATTTCATTTAATTTATTCCAAGCATTCTGAATAACTTGGAATCTTTTTTCTGGATTATTTAAATATTCTACAATTCTATCTTCTAAAATTTTTTCGTCACACGTAGCAGTTTCCGGATACAAATAATGATGAGCTTCGTTTAAACCACCAATATTAATTGAACCAACACTAGCAACCTGCATACATTGTCCACCTGGATGTATGCTAACTGGATCTAAATTAAAATGATAAAGATATGGGCTCCACATTTTTACAAAATCAGACTGACTAATATAATCAAACTTCTGTCCACGTTCAAGTGGCTTATAATATACTGATAAATCATATTTATTACTTATATATTCAGCAAATTCATATGTTCTACCTCTACGGTGAATTGGATTAGGTAAATATGCATATATTCCATTAATTTTTTCATCTGAATAAAATTTATCATAATAATAATCAATATTAAGAGGTTGTGGGTGCCAATTTATTTTGTGACCAGTTAATTTCTCCAGTTTAAGATACTCATCTAAAGTTTTATGATAACTATAAGCTTCACCATGAATTCCATCACATTCTTTAAAAAAATTAATCCTATTATTTTCTCTACCTTCTCTTACATAAACTTCTTTGATATATCCTATTATTTTAGTATTTGGATATCTCCTTTTCAATCTCTCAACGCTGTAATCATCCCAATTTTCATCATCTAATCCCTGTCTCTCGCAAGCATAAAAAATAACATCTAAATCTAAATCAGGAAAATCAATATCTTTATCAACCCATTCACTTAAATTTAAAAAATGACCACTTTCCCATAAAAATTGTAAATTATGAGTAGCTGGATAACATTCTGGAGACATTGAATGATGATATATATATGGTTCATTTTTAGAATAATCATAAGCCACACCATTTTTTACATAATATGAATTTATATTAATTGCTGAATCCCAAAACAACCCTACTTTCATTACTCACCTACTACTGATTTTATATATGTACTCAAATCAACACTTGGTGTCCAATCTAACATATCTTGAGCTAAAGAATAATCAGCTAAAGTTCTATCATATTCTCCTTGCTGAACTGGTAAATTAACTCTTGGATAATCCTTGCCAAACATATTGGCACCAACAAATCCAGCACCTCCTGTAACTAACATTTTCATACTATTCCCTCATAAAATTTATTTTGTTGTATTTGTTTATCTATCGTTTTCGGGTGATATAACGATAATTCTTCTTGTGGTGGTAAATGTGCATATGTTTTAGTACCAACTATTCTTTCGTGAACTTTATTTTGCCAATGAATTTCATCTATATTTCTAAATACTCTACTTTGATAATCGGGATAATTTACCCAACCATTTTCTGTAACTCTCCATCCCCACTTATTAGCCCATTCATCAGTAAGACCTTCAACTGTATTTACTCTCGGTATCCATATTAAATCTACATCATTCATTTCTATAACTGTATGTAATTGTTCCATTAATATTTCGTGTGGATATTCATCAGCATCAAGATGAAAAATATAATCACCTTTACAACATTCTTTCGTATGATTTTTTAAATCTGAAAAGTTTCCTAAAAAATTAAATGGTGCTAATCTAAAATTTCCATCATGATTAAATAAAAAATCCTTAACTTCTTTAGAACCGTTTTTAGTGTCATAAGTAATTACTATTTCATCTTGTAACTCTTTATGTTTTAATAAAAATGTAACTAATCTTTCTATTTCTACTTCTTCATTACATACTGTAATGGCGTAACTAATTTTCAATTAGAGCCTCTCTAAATTCTTTTGGTAAAACTATTGGTTCTAAAAACACCTGAGACCTTTTAGCTTCTCTGTAGTCATAAGTTCTATAAACTGAATGTCTTTCAATGTGTTTTTTCAACTTTTGATAAGTAGCCTGTTTAACTCCTCTTGGTCCAACATTTTTTATATCAACTCTATATATTCCATTTTCATCATCAACTGCTTCTATTTCACCCACTCTTTCTAACAACTGTACTAATTTTGGTTTATTTCTAATTGTTGGTATGACACCTGAAATTTCCAATTTTAAACCAATCAAATGAAAAGTTTTAGTTTTATCTTTTCTTATATGTGGCATTCTTGGATTCAAAACAAGTATTGTTGCTAATTTTCCTGTAGGTTGCTTTCCCTTATATCTAAATGATATAATATCACCAGGTTTTACTTTACCCCAAGTATATACTTTTTTAGGCATTCTGTTTCATTTTCCTAGTTATACCCATTGCTTCACACGCCTTTATAAATTCATTTTGTTTAAAAGTTTCTGCATTATCTACGTCTAGTCTTCTATCATAATTATTATATTGG
>Ga0208156_1000555_pt1 | contig 13780 bp, 27 predicted proteins | sample 1_EtaG_FD_184073 | JGI IMG/M metagenome (GOLD analysis project Ga0208156, IMG submission 184073) | Marine viral communities from the Subarctic Pacific Ocean - 1_ETSP_OMZ_AT15124 metaG (SPAdes) (version 2) | ecosystem: Environmental > Aquatic > Marine > Oceanic | place: Pacific Ocean | collected...
ATTGTGCCTTTAGTTGTGCGCCCTTAATCTTTGCCGTTCTCTCTGAGTAACCCGCAGCGACAGCAGACCTAGTAGCATTACCTGTTAGGACGTAAGTTTCTATAAATTGATCTTGCTTGTCGGTCATTAGTAGTTCCTGTATAACTGCCAATTATACTGTGGGTTTCTCATGTACTCTCTCTGGAATATACTACGTTTAGCAGCCATCATTTGGTCATCAAAGGACATATCAGGAAGGTCTTTGAAGAACTGTTCAGCAACCTTGTTATTGTCTAGGTCTTGCTGATTCTCATATTTATCCCAATTTCTCTCTTTAAAATCAAGCAGACCTCTACCTAGCAGATTAGTGGCGTAAGCATGGCCTAGAACGTTGTGCTGAGATACATTCTTTAACTGTGGTTGTCTATTCCCTATCTCTTGGGATGCTTTGTCCAAAGCCTTCCCAGTGAACTGTCCTCTGGCAATATGTTTGAGTATCTCTATGAAGTTCATAATACCCCCTCAGAGGCTCTGTAATGCCCTGTACGGGGCGTTCGCATAGTACCCCTTATGGGGGTAGTGGGTCAGGCTACTTACCTGCAAAGAAGTTCCCTTCTTAAGGTCTCATAAGTAAGGGTCTACAATTTAGAGTATACCCCTAGTACTCCTACTAGGAAGGACTCCCACCCTTCGCTATCCGTTGCTGTTGCTTGCGTATTGTCTTGGGATGTAACTTACCACTTAATGTAACGCCCCTACCAGATGCCATTTCAGAAACTCCTCGCTCGTACTTCTTTTCCTGTCGCTTTCTTTTTCTTCTCTCGTTAGCCTTCTGTTTTCTAATAGACCTACCTCCTAGAGCCATACCAGAACCTAACAATGGATCATCAATACCGACTGCTTCAGTTCCATGCACTACCGTTTTGCCACCTTTGGTTTTGAATTTTGCCATAATATTTCTCTCAAGAGGACAGAAGATTAACTCTATATTAGTGAATGTTAATGTTTGATATATTACCCTCCAGTGAGTGGGGAGAATATATATATATATTATATTTATGCAAGGGGGTCCCCCCGGGGGTCGGTTTATTGCACGGCATTTGTTGGCATCGGGGGTCGAGGACCTTCGATTAAGGTAACAGTTACTGGCGGGAGCCCCGGAGCAACGGTGGATCGGAGTCGGAGGTTCCAGCGTATGGAATACGCACAGCCATAGTCTATCGGAGTCGTGGGATGGGGAGCAAGATGCTGCGTGTGTGTGTGCAAGAGGGATATCTTCCCAAGGTGTTGAGTAAGGTTCTTACATAAGGGTCTACAACTGATACCTCTCTACTATCTATTAAGAGGTGAAGGTAGTGTGTTGTTGTTTCTTGCTGTTCCTGGCGCAGCCAGGTAAGAGCAGTTAGAAAAAGCCGCGAGCACAGCGAGCGACTTTAAGCGATCTGTGGTCTGACCACAGCCTCATTATGTCACTTTTTATTTGACCTTCGGACTAAATGAGAGTCTAATAGTCGCACGGTGTAATTCCTACCTTGGGTAAAAAGGAATAGCAATCTGGCTGGGCTGGACCCAGTGCTATCGAGCGCCCCGCGTGATGAGCGCGCCGACTCTCAGACCGAGCACGGTACATGTAACGGTGGCCCAGTCGTATTCAAACTCTTATATATTATCAACAACGGAGAATATCCAAATGTCAAACCTTGATAGGTTGAAAGTTGGAAACGCCACAGTCCTTAATTCCGTCTATGGGAGTGCCCGATTCAAGGCAATAGGCTGGGGTCAAGTGCTGTGCCTTAAAATGCTTGGTACTGTGCCGGATAACCCGACCAGTGACGAAGCACACGAACGCCTTGCAGCCGAAAGGGGCGAGGAGTTTATAGCGCAGGTCCGGCACGACTTCGGCCTGGTTGACTTCGATCCGGCCCGCGACCGTTTCCGGGAATGCATTTTCGTCATGGCCGAATTAAAAGACAACCATGCTGGTGTCGCTGAGGGTATCGACTATCTGATAAAAGTCAACACTCCGGCGCAGGAAGAAGTTATCGCCGAGGCCGAAATAATCTTCGGCAAGAAGGGCACAGCGCGGGAGATTGCGCTTAGGCAAAAACAAGCCCAAGAACAGTTGAAACGCTTCAAGCCTGATCTCATTAGCCTGATCGAGACGGCACTCGACGATCTAGAGGGAAACGCCGCTGACTACCTATTACAAGGTTCAGCGGAGGAGCCTGACTGGCTCGCTGACGCGATCATTAAAGGCTGCGCCACAGCGAAAGCCAAGGCGGAGCGCCAATTCCTGGATGAGGATATCACTGCAGAGGAGGCGCAGTTCATAGTCTCCGATTTAGAATCCATGGCTGCTGCAGTCTAAGCCACTCGGGGGGTCAGGGCTTCGGCTCTGGCTCCCCTTTTTTGGCATCACGGAGGTCTTTACATGATGACAGTCATCCCCGCAGTGCGAGAAACCCTCTGCTGTTGCCCGGCGGCAGTGAGCAATGAGATTCTGCTTGTTCCGGGCGGAGACTCTTCGGTGTAAAGTGTTACATTATTGAGGCACAAGGTTAACTAAAATAGGCTTGACATTTGCCTCAAAATATGGTACAATCGAAGGAGTATTTAACATATTACAAGTAGTTAACAGGTTAACCAGGAGTTAAACATGAACGATGACGAAAGATTAGACAAAATTGAGTTTGCAGGGATGAGGCATGAAGCCAATATTAAGGCAATCTTAGGTTGTTTGTCAGATATAGCAATCAGGATAGACCAACTGATGACTGATACTAGTAATATATATCAATCAATTATGGATGTTGAAGATGATCTTGACAACCCACCGTTTTAGGAGGTAATTATGTGGCCCACTATAGATATCGTAGATGGGAAGATGGAAGTATCACTGCCCCATATTGAGGCAGACCAACAAGGAAGTCACGATTGCCTTGATGTCAGGATAGGTGATCTAGTTTACGTCGAGTTCAGAGAAGGTGATTATCACTGGCTTGTCGTTGAAGAAATTCAATCAGGTGAAGACCATGAAACCGACATCTACTACTGCATAGACAAGGACGGTAGGGACTTTGAAATCTTTCACTTCAGCATAGAGGATGTTGACCGCTCAATGCGTACTGAAATAGGAGAGTTCGATGATTAAAGTAAAGTCAGTCCAGATTATATAGAAAGTCTTCTTTCACCTGGGCTTTAAGTCTCTTGTATATATTCTTAGGTTTATGGATTATATGCTTGTGCTTATTGTGCTTTGCAACAAAGTTCCTTCTCTTACGGTGACGCTGTTTAAGTTCTGGATCGGTCATAATTTATGGAGATAATCGAATGAGATCAGATAAGATATTAGAAACAGTATTAACCCCGCTTAGTGCAGGGCTTGACGCTATACTTAATGGTGAGACTGAGTGTCCCCCTTGGATACGGAGGTGGAAGGATGATGGGACTCAGTGTCCTATCCGCCTGATGTCCCGTAATGGGGTATCTAAACGGGTGTACTCTGGTATCAACTGGCTTATACTCACCCTATTAAATAGGTATGACTCGTTGGATTGGTTCACTGCTAATCAGTTGAAGAAGATCACTGGTAGTGATAAGCCTATCCCGTATGAGGAGATGACCAAAGGTACAGGTATTATATTCTTTAAGATGATGCCGAAGAAGGACAAACCTAAAGAGATGTTTCCTTTGATGAAATCATACACAGTATGGAATCATGACCAGATACCCGGCTTGCCTGAGTCTACACCTACTGAGGTGGGTGAATTTGATGCAGCCACTGAGGTTGAGAGGTATCTTAAAGGGTTGAACTTAAAGGGTGGTATTCACAAAGGTGGAGATCGTGCGTTCTTCTCACCGGCAGAGGATGCAGTAGCATTCCCTAATGATGAGGCGTTTGAATGTGAGCATGAGCGTGAGTCTACTAAAGCACATGAAGGTATACACGCAACTGGTGCTAAACACAGGCTTAATCGTAAGGCTTTCCGTGAGTATAGTAAAGAGAACTATGCTTATGAGGAGTTGGTTGCTGAACTAGGAGCGGCTATGACTTGCGCTCATCTGGGCATTCCGCTTGAGAAACTGCAACATAAGGAGTACATAAGGAGTTGGTTAAAGAGTTTGAAAGATGATAAGAAGTTCTTATTTAAAGCAGCGGCAGATGCTAGTAAAGGGTTTCAACTGCTAACAGGAGTACAATGATAGGGTAAGTGGCTGAACGGTAAAGCACTGGACTGTAAATCCAAGGTCGGGGTATCCCGAGGTGGTTCGACTCCATCCTTACCCACCAACAAGGCTATTCCCCTTACTGTATAACATTTAAGGGCCAAGCCATTGATATCATTGAGGTAATATGGCTTTTGATTTTGAGCAATAAAATGGGAGGACTACCCTGTCAGCCCAAACGACCTGACAAAACAGTTAGGGAGAATTGAATATGAATAATTGCGAACATTGTAACGAGACATTGTTGATAGGTGCTGACCACTGGTGCCGCTGTACTGACTGTGGCGCTGAATTACCGAATAACGACTATGATGACCTATGCAAACGCTGTTATGACGCTGAATGGCAAATGGAACAACGTGCTGGCGTGGAAGAATGGAACTGGCGAAATGACCATGGAGATTGCGAATAATGGAAAAACAGTATAGATATTTACATTGGGGTTCTAACACCCACAGTAGCGATTACACCGTTAACTATATTATCTCACTTCAAGAGACATTCAAGGAAAATAAGCGTGTAAAGTTCTTGGGCGGTTATTGGAGTCCACGGGCAAAGGAACTGTACTCACTTCTTGACGAAGAAGACAAGATAGAGGTGGATGATAGGATGGAGCCCCTCCTTGCCGACAGCAAGGATGTTATAGCGGAATTAACTTGCCCCAAATGCGACCATAAAATGGTGGAAAAGGATGGTAAGTATGGGCTATTTTACTCCTGTTCGCAGTTTCCATCATGTTGGGGTAGCCTACCACACCCAGATAACCCTAGCCCCAAGTTTGAAAAAAAGAAGGAACCCATCTCGAAAGAGGACATGGTAGTTACCCGCTATCACTCGTACAGCATCAAAAGAAATGGGAAGCCTGTAAAATCAAGAACACCCACAGAGCATAGTGTTTATTTTGAGGATGATGAGCAAGGGTATACGATCAAAACTCATGGTAGGAAACAACACCTTTACATTGGTGACAAGTGTAATTTTGAATATAAGGAAAACTGGAAGGGAGAATTGGTTATACACAAAAGAACCCTATTCGCCTTTGATAAGAGTGGAAACCCGATAAAGGGAAGATTTAGGAATTGCAGATAGTATCAAATATTGGTAGACGTCCACAACTACTAGATATATTGCGCCATCACAGGCACGGCGAGCGATTAGGCTTGACATTAACCCCCTTTCATGGTACAATATACATTGATATTATTAGGATATATATATGAGGGTGAATCCTCTCCTCAAAAAAACTGTTACTAAAGCAGAGAATTTATTAAAACGTTTAAAGGCTGATGTCCGAAATACGGGATCAACCCCTATTGATGACCATCTTAATAGATGTCTGGAATGTATTGAGCGTGTAAATAGTATGGCAAATATCACCCTCTCTCAAAAAGAGTGGGCCAAACAGAGGATATTCAAAGTGTATTTTACTCTTCAAGATTATAGAGGGGCAGAAAGGCAGGATGATTTGAACCGAGAAAGCAACCTAGAAACTATGTCTCCTCTGATAGACAAGGCTATAGTTGAAACCTACGAGAGTAGGTACATAGGACATTACGCTTCCATATCTTACAATGGATTAGTGAAAGTTTCTGGTGACGATCCAGACCATTTCTGGGACAGGAAACTTGCAGTTAAAAAGAACCCTGTTACAGAATTAAATGAGTGTGAATACACCTTCAAGCAAACTCCAGAAGAATGGAGAGAGGAGATGAAGAAGCAGAAGGAGGAGACACTATGCGCTGTGAATGTGGAAAGAAAATAACACAGTTGCAACCTATACCATCATGTGATAAGTGTTGGGCGAGGAGTCATAGCCATCAATTTTACGATGGTAAGTTATGGAAATTTCAAGACTTGTTCAAGATGAAACTCATGGAGCGGGGTCTTAGTAAACAGAAGGGCGAAACCTTAGACGAATGGGTTCCGAAACTTAAACAATCAATTTTATCTAAAGGAGTATAGATTTTTCATGGTGGGTGAGCGATGGCATCCATTACTCCAAAAAATATTATAGTGATCTATACTCTTTTACTACTCCACGCTATAATATTATCCATCGCATGAATTCTCAGTCTACTAAAGCAAAAGGTAGAAGATGGCAACAGAAGATAGTGAGAATGATACTTGATTGTTTCCCTTCACTTGAACCTGATGACGTAAGATCAACATCAATGGGTGCTAGTGGCCCAGATGTACAGTTGTCGCCCGCAGCGAGAGAATTGTTTGACGTTAGTATAGAGGCGAAGAATCAAGAGAGGATAGGAATTCGAAGGTGTTGGGAACAAACAGTTGCTAACGCTAAGGATCACATCCCCCTGTTATTTATGACTTGGAATAGGGGTGATGAGTTGGTATGTATGAAAGCAAGTTATTATTTTAAACTACTACGGAGATTAGAAGATGAGAGAATTGACACCGATGACGCCACAATGGTTTGACAGTTTCTTTACAAACCCGCAAGAGAGGCGATCACTAACTGACCAGTTGATGAATCCTATTAAGGATTTCAAGGCTGTTAATGAAGTATATGTAAGTGGAACAGGAACTGAAGATGATCCAATCGTAACTGTGAGGACTGAGTATGTCCCACAAAAGATGACCTTCCACTCTTGGAAGGAAGATGATGGGTCTTTTCACCGTGTCCCAGCAGTGGAGGTAGAAGATGGCAACAAAGAATGAGATGTTGCGCGAGTTGTTTATTGCTAACGGGCTAGTCAAGGATGAAGATACATACGACTTGCCTTATGGCAAAAGATCAACTATCATTACAAAGAATGGTATTGAGAAGATTCAATACCATAATAATATACAGGTAAGATATGAAGTTGTATCAATGGAGCCAGATTTTGTAGTAATAAAGGCTATAGCAACCAAGGGTGATGTAACTGTTGAGTCTTTTGGTGAGTCTACCCCGGAAAATACTAAGCAAAGTCCCCCGTATCACTCGGCTATGGCGGAGAAGAGAGCCTTATCCAGAGCGGTATTAAAGATTTCAGGGTTCTATAAATACGGTGTGTATGGTGAAGATGAATCAGATGACTTTAAGCGTAAGGTTAAGGAGGCCGCATGAACGATTTAAAAGGACACTTCTTTCATAGTTACAATAAAGATGGTCTTGTAGAATGGCAGGGAAAGGTCGTTAGCAATCCAGAACCGGGTATTTATTTAGTTCAGTTATATGAATGGATTGTTGGGGCTGAAAGTTGTAGAAAACTAGTTAATATTCAAGACATGATTCAGTGGAAGTTTTACGAAACTGCTAAAGAAATGACTAACTCTTACGACTACATTGAGAGGTTTCAGGAAAAGGCTAAGGAGGCCGCATGAAAATTAGAAACAAAAACGTAAAGGAGAAACAGTACGATCAGTTGCAGATAGGCCAAGCAAGGCGTGACTTGGCAGATGTGGCTGTCAATTTTATCCAACAGTTTGGTGAGTGTGATGGCGAGGTATTCTACTCATTGTATAAAGATTTCGAAAACAAGGCATGGGAGTATGAAAGAGAGAAAGAGAATGGTGCAATGAAGAAGGTTGGGGAAGATTGGGATTGGGAGAACAAAGTATGTGGAGAGTATAGATACCGTGACATTTAAAACTGAGTTTGGTGAACGTATATTTCGTGAAAAGTATGCTAGTAACCAGTATGAGACATGGAGTGACAAGGCTCACGCAATAGTTAACAGCGTGTGTGGTAATGCTGATGGAACTGAAGAGCCTTTACTTGAACCGCCCGAACTCCTTGCTATCACTCGTATGATAGAAGAGTTTAAGATCATGCCCGCGGGAAGGTATATCTGGTATGCGTCACGCAAAGCAAGATATTATAACAACTGCTACTTGCTAAAAGCAGAAGCGGATACCAGAGAAGAGTGGGCTGACCTATGGAGTCGTGCCGGGTCATGCCTGCTGACGGGGGGTGGAATAGGCGTAGATGTTTCAGCATTCCGCCCTTCAGGCAGGCCGTTGTCACGGACAGGGGGAGTATCCTCTGGCCCCTTACCGTGGCTTGAAGCGGCTAATGCTATTGGTAGGGAAGTCATGCAGGGTGGAAGTCGTAGGTCTGCCCTGTATGGCTCTCTCAATTGGCAGCATGAGGATATTGAAGACTTCATTAAGATGAAGAACTGGCATAACATGGTGATTGATGGGGCCTTTACCAAGAGTGGTAAGCCCTTCACTGTTGCCGATGCCAAGGCTGCTAATTTCAATTACAAAGCACCGCTGGATCAGATGAATATCAGCGTAAACTATGATGATGACTGGCTGAAAAATCAGGACTCATCCGTCTTTACACAGAATGTAAGGCAAGCCATGGAAACTGGTGAGCCTGGGTTTAGTTTTAACTTCGGGGATAAAAGTAATGAGACACTTAGGAACGCTTGTTCGGAAGCAACGTCAGAGGATGATTCGGATGTATGCAACTTGGCTTCTGTTAACCTTGCCGCTGTCGATTCGGTTGGGGAATTTAAAAAGGCTGTTAATCTGGCGGCTAGGTTCCTGGTATGCGGCCTTATCCGGGCGCACTTACCTTATAAAAAAGTAGAGAAAGTACGAGAAAGAAATAGCCGTCTTGGTGTAGGGCTTATGGGCGTACACGAATGGTTAATTAACCGTGGTTACAACTATGAGATGGTTGACGAACTTAAACAATGGATGAAGGTCTATGAATCAGAGAGTGAACGATCCGCTAATGTTAGTTGTAAAAAGTTTCGTCTCCTTAATCCAAAAGGATATCGTGCCATCGCTCCAACAGGGTCAATTAGCATCCTCGCGGGAACAACCAGCGGTCTGGAACCTATCTACTCAGTGGCATACCGCAGGCGTTACCTTACAGGTGGAGACAGATGGAAGTATGAGTATGTCATTGAACCTCTCGCCTATAGACTCTACGAAAGTGGATGGAGTATAAAGAAGATTGATAAGATTCTCACGGCTCATAAGATAACTGACCCTGAGATAAGAATCAAGTTTCAATATGAAGCGCAGAAGTTTGTAGATCAAGGGATCAGTTCAACTGTCAACCTAACAGAGTTTGGATCAGAGACAAACAATGAATCTTTAGTACCCGAGTTTGAAAGGAAGATAAAGAAGTACGTTCGCGGGTTAAGGGGGTTGACATTCTACCCAGATAAGTCGAGAAGTGGGCAGCCCTTGACTCCGTGTACATTCGAAGAGGCTATGAAGCATCGCAACGTAGTCTTTGAAGACAACTCAGAAGACCAGTGTCAGTCAGGAGTGTGTGGATTATGAGTCTTGACAAAAACAAAAGGAGTATGCGAGATATGAAACAAGAAGGGGAGAAATTTTATCCTTATAGACACTTCAATGGATTGAACAAACCTATTACTGAGGAACAATTATTACGGATGCTCGCCGCAGTCGGAGTGCACCCAGATAAGGATGGGGATTTACATTGGGAAGACATGCTTAAAGCGGCGAAGGATAATGGTATTAGATAAAGATAAACGCTGGGTTAATAAGAAGTATACGGATTGGGTAGCCACTATACCCTGTACTTACTGCGGTATTGATGACGATACAGTGGTTGCTCACCATCTCAAGCATAGATGGACGCCTTGGGGTGGTGGTGGTATGGGTCAGAAGGCTCACGACTGGTTGACTATGGCGCTATGTTACAAGTGTCATTACGCAGCACACAATGGTGATGTTGATATACTAGATCATCAGATGATTTTGATATGGGAGACACAACACAAAGCATTTCAGGAGGGAATATTAAATGCAACTGACTGACGAAGAAGTAGAAGACGCGATGAATTTCTTATCAGACACGGCTATAGAGTTTGGGACCGTGAAGGCTTATGTAAGAATAGGACCATACACTAAGAATCTAGTCAAAGCAAAAGCCTATCTATCATCAGATGCCAAGCATCGTGGTGAAACAGTGGCAGCAAAAGAGGCGATGGCTTACGCTTCTACTGAATATGAAGAATTTGTAGACAAATTAGCAGAGTCAGCAGTTCGATATTATATATTAGAGGGAGAAAGGGAAACCGCCAATAAGAAGTTTGAAATGTGGAGAACTTTAAGTGCAAATCAACGATGACGCTTGGATGTATGAGGCGCCTACTAAGTGGGCAAACATAGACGATAAATATAGGAACAAAAACATGAGTGATTTTAAGGAAGAGAAAACATATAAGACAGAAGATATGAGAGGGGCAGCATTCCCCAAGAAAGAAGGTGACCCCGAGTGGTATGCTCCATATTCAGGTCATATTATGGTGGACGGGAACAAGTACTGGATCAGTATCTACAATAACACATCCAAGAAGGGTGACCCTTACCTTGGATTAAAAGTGAAGCCAGCAGATGATATAAAATGGTAACTGAAGAGGTTATAACATGATTAACTACGCTGATGGTCGAGAGTATGACCTCGTATTTGACGAGGAAAAGCATTCATACACGGTAGATGGGGAAAAGGTGCACTCGGTGACCAGGGTTATTGATGCCTGCTTCCCAAAGCATCTGGTGGATTGGGCTGTAGATGAAGGGGTCAAAGCCTACCAGAATGAGATGGATAAAGTACCATCCAAAGATGGGCTGTATGAATTAGAGCAAACTCACGCAGAACTTATCGAGGAGCGGATCAAGACAGCCTATAAAGAGAAAGGAGATCACGCTGCTAACATCGGTAACATAGTACATGAGTGGATCAGGAATCGCATAAACGGGGATGATGCTGATCCATGGCGAGATACCCATGTAAACGCCTGTCAGAATGCCTTCCTAGAATGGGAAGCATCCCATGAGATAGAATGGATCGACGCTGAGAGGAAGGTCTACGCCTACGACGCAGATGAAGGTCACCGCTACGCGGGAACCGTAGATGCTGTGGCTATAGTAGATGAGCATCCATTTGTGATAGACTTCAAGACTTCAAAAAAGATATACAAGGAGTATTATCTACAGGTTGCAGCATACGCCAAGGCTGTTTGGCAGATGGGTGATTATCAAACTGACTATGACGGTATGATTCTAAGGTTAGATAAAGAGACGGGTAAATTCCAAGAGAAAGCCTTTAGTGCGTGGGAACATTACGAGATGTTCGTCAACTGCATGGACTTAAAGAACTGGAACAGCAAAAGAATAAAGGAAATCAAATATGTCTAGACATGAAGATAGTTTAATGTGGTTGCTAACCCACCATGTAGAGGCGGTAATTTCTATCGTAGAGGTGGGGATTGCTAGTGAATCAATCAAGGTAGAGACTGCCCTTGAGTATTTGAAGGCCCAGGCAATCATGTCGGATTCTATTTGGGAAGAGAATCTGTGGAACCGGGTAGCAGAGGGCTTTAAAAAGCCACCTGTTGCAGAGGTTGTTAAACTAGAAAGTGGAGAAACAAAATGAACTTAATGATAATTGGTGACCCTCACGCTCACCCTGACTATGACAACTCCAGGTTTGAGAAACTAGGTAAGTTTATTGTCAAGGCAAAGCCAGATACTATAGTCTGCATGGGAGATATGGCTGACATGCCAAGTCTATCCTCTTATGATAGAGGCACCAAAGGATTTGAAGGGAGGAGGTATAAGAATGATGTTGACGCGACCCTCGATGCTCAAGAAAGATTATTGAGGCCGATCCAAAGGGCTAGAGGTTACAAGCCTGTGATGCACATGTTAGTTGGAAACCATGAGGATAGGATTGGAAGAGCCGTCAACTCTACACCAGAGTTAGATGGTGCAATAGGTCTGAAGGATTTAGAATATGAAAAGCATTGGAAGGTAACCCAGTTTAAGAAGTGTGTTACTATTAAGGGGATCACGTTCTCTCATTACTTTACTTCTGGTATAGCGGGTAGACCCATCAGTTCGATTCATATAGGGCATACGCTAGTATCTAAGTTACATTGCTCTGCTGTACAGGGGCATACCCATGTGTACAATCACAGTGAACAGACGAGACCGGACGGTCAGAAGATATTCGGGTTGTCGGCTGGCTGCTTTAGCCATCCCGATTACACCGAAACATGGTGTGCTGATACAGAGTACCAGTGGTGGAGGGGAATTATAATCTTGGAGGGTTTAGATGGGGAAGGATACTACAACGGAATCAGAGCAATCACTCAACGAAAACTCCTTAAGGCGTAGGATGTTTGCTAAATACTGCTGGAATAACAGGCATAAGCATGCCCCCTCTGGCAAAACTTGGCGAGAAGTCTTTAACCAAAAAGAAGGAGTTGATTTAGATATGTATGTTATGCAGATAAGGTCTGAAGGACCGGATACTAAATAAATTTTATGTCAACTACGCACCCCCTCGGGAACACGGTTATCCCGTAGGGGGTAGGAGGTTCTTCGTCACTATCAAAACCATCGAGGTCTATAGTGTCTGCTATCTTTACGGTGTCTTCATCCTCGGCAACCAACCATCCCATAGTAAGTATAGTGGGGCATTCTACTTTGTCAGCAGTAACCCACTCACCGTTGGCTAGGATATCGCGCCACTGTACAATACATTTGTTGTAATGAATCTCCATTCATTTGGAGTTCTTATTTAGTTTCGTAGGGCCGGGAAGTACCCAGCCTGCCACCATCGGGATGACTACTACGAGGATGAGTAACCATCCCCCTATTTCTGTAATCTTTCCAAGCAGTGTCCAAAAATTATCAGGACTGCACATCGTTTTCCCTCCTATTTCTGTCAGGAATTGGGTGTATACCATCTCTGTCGTTACATCCCCCACAAAGGCACCCGTCATGGCACCCAGTATTGGTGCAAGAACACCCCCACTGGATACAGTCCCCACAACGGCACCCGTCCCTGTCGCTAATGAGACTATTCCTGCTTTCTTGAGGGAGGTGCAACCTACTGCGAGGGCAGCGGCGAGGATGGTGAGCCATAAACAGCGGCGAGTACCAGCACTACAACCACTGCTATCCCGATTACTATCTGAACCCTTTGATCTAATGCTCTGAACTTTTGCCACATATTTTTCTCCTTAGTTTCCTATGTTGAGTTAGATTATTTTAGTCCGAATGCGCTACCGGTTAAGATTGCGCCAAATGCTAAATGAAAAATGCCACCTCCCATCAAAGTGAATGGTGAATGTTGGCCTGTCATTTTCTTCATTAGTTCAAGTTGAATCAGTGGGTCTTTCACCGTGTTGAGTATCTCTATAAATGTTGCGAGGTCGGGCCTGTTAAGTCCGTACCAAATTGGAACAGCCATAAAATCGTATAAGCAAATAACTAGATAGACACTGAGCGCAGTCCATCGCCAGTACATCGCACTTTAGTTTAACCACTTTGTTAAAACACTTGCGCCACCTGCGGAAAGACCTACGGTAGCGAGTAAAATTCCCAGTCCCATTCCTCGACCCCTTTCCATCTGAGCCTCCACCGCTCGTAATCGTCGGTTGGATTCCTCGATCTGATTGGATAGAGATTCTACCTGAGCAATCAGTTTACCAATTTCTACAGGATCAATATCCAAGGGACACCCCTCTGGCACTGCCATTACAACACCTCTTCCTTCTTAATCGGGAAGACGGGGTTAGGGTTAATGGATAAGGCCATCCCTGGTTCCGTGTTGCCGCCCCAAACG
>Ga0208156_1000558_pt1 | contig 13734 bp, 31 predicted proteins | sample 1_EtaG_FD_184073 | JGI IMG/M metagenome (GOLD analysis project Ga0208156, IMG submission 184073) | Marine viral communities from the Subarctic Pacific Ocean - 1_ETSP_OMZ_AT15124 metaG (SPAdes) (version 2) | ecosystem: Environmental > Aquatic > Marine > Oceanic | place: Pacific Ocean | collected...
TCCCCCTTCCAGCCTTCCTTTAAAATATCATTTGATGGATGATCTATTTCACAACAACCAGCACTCATTGCTTTTGGATATTTATTTACATAACTCATCCAGACTTTACAAAATCGTTCCCATTCCAATTTATAAGGATCTACTATAATTTGATTTTGTGTTTCTTTTGGAAATAGAAATAGAGCTGCAATAATAAATAAAAATAAATATTTCATACTTCCTTACCCCAACAATCCCAACCTGGAACTTTCTGTCTGGCAAAGAGTTCAATTCTTGGTAGATCGCCACAAAGCTGTACGATTCTATCCCTAACACAATCAGGTTTTCGGCTATGTTCTCTACGATCTGAAACAACTAACCTATGAACATTTGATCCTTTAACTCTACTAATTTTACCTTTAGTTGCTAAAATACAAATTTCATTATTTGCACGAGTCCAATAACCCGTACCAACCGCATATAAATTTTTAGATTTATCTTTGTTAGTTTTTACCCAATGGAATCCTACTGTCTTGTAAGTGAATCCCCATTTTTCAACGATAGGTATTTGTTTATGTAATAATGGGTCAGTACACCACATAAATAAAACGCAATCTTTATCTGCTAAATCATTTATTGGTAAATTAGCGATTTCTTCCATTGTCATTGTTTTATAATGTCTATCAGGATTTGTTTGCGCTTTAGCATTGTTATAATTTTGAAAATGCCAAGCTGGATCAGCATAAATAATATTGTATTTTTTGTTTGGTAAATTCATTTAATCACTATCTCCGTAACTTCCTGTATCCAGGCACCAGGAATTGTATTGGTGTTACCAACTGTTAAAGATTTATCATCTGCATCTATTGAATAGTCGGCAAAGATTGTAATTAGTTCTTTTGTTTGAATTAATTTATGACCCTTTGAAAAACAAATTTGCGGTTTTAACTTTTTAGCTTTTTCAATAGTCATCCAGGAATTATCCGCCAGCGTATCCAGCCATTTAACTTCAACAAAAGGATAATTTTCAATAGTTCCTTCTAGTTTTTTTTTTTTCTTATTCATAAAAGCTAGAAGGTTTAACTTTCCCTTTTGTTTTTTGGGAGATCAGTTTCATAAATTCTGGTCGAGGTATCCTCTCTCCATTGCACCAACGAAATACAGTTGAACCAGGAGACATACCTTTAATTCCTAAAAATTCTGCTAGCTTTTTATGTGATAGGTTTTTTGATTTTCTAAATTTTTCTAATTGCATTTATTTCTTATATGGATAATTGTCAACTTGACAAGCTCTAATATCCATATCTGCTGTGGATATATGTAATAAAACTAATCTGCTGTGGATATATGAAGTAAAACTAAATATTTATACAACTTAAAGAAGTATTATTAAATATTACTTGTATATATTTACTTATTGAAATAAATTGACAATATGACAATAAAGAAACCACAACTGCATATTATAAATAATACGCATCACGAAAAAACGATGGCTGAATTAAAAAAATTATTAGATGAAAAAGGAATGACACAAGCTGAGTTAGCAGCAGCTCTTGACAGAGATAAAACTACAATCAATCGCTGGTCCAAGAACAGTAGAGAAATTACTATGGATAATGCAGTTAAAATATCGGAAGTTTTAAAATGCCACCCCATAGAAGTTTGGCAGCCAAAGAAAGAAGTATTATTAAAACACGTTTGTAATTTAGCTGGTAGAGTTAAAATTTTAAATAAAGAAGAACAATATTATGCTAGAATACCTTTTGAATTTTATACTCCTACTATAAGAGCTGTTTTAATGGATACACCAGGAAATCATATTGACGGTCAAATCTGGCTTTTTGATATTCCAAAAGTTAAAAAATTTAGAAGAGATGGAATAGGTAAAATATGCTATATGACCGCCTCAAAAGAATATATAAAAAAAACCAAAAGAACTAAAAAAATATCAACTGTAATTGCTTTATTGGAAAGCAAAGGTAATAGTAAATTTGATATTTTAAACAGCTACACAAAAGAACCGGTAAATGACCATTGTCTTAATTGTAGCGCAGAGGATTTTGAAATAGTATCTCCCCTATTATCTACTTATATCCTACCTCATTTTTATCATAAAGATTTATTAAACAAATAACTCAATAAATATCCAGGTCTAATATGGATATATCCATATATTGTATTGACATATATCTATAAATGTTCATATTAAGTTCCATTGATTTGCTTTATGGAAAAAGACGAATTTTTAGACAGTATAAAAGAATTACCTAAATGGGTTGAGCTTTACGGCATCAACCATCATTCCCCCTCCCAAATAAATTCAAATGATGACTTATGGAGTTATAAATATTTATATTTATCCCAGGAAGAAAGAAGAGATCTACCTATTAATTCTAAAATGTTTTCTGGAGTTTGTATTGGCGATATGGCTCAATTGAAATTTGGAAATTATATTTGGGATTATATTAAAGGCAAAGGATTAGTTAGAAAAGAAATTTTACCACAAAGAAAAGTTTTTGAAAAAATTATGGAAAAATTTAATTTATATGATCCGGTAGACCAGAAAGATAAGGATCAGCACGAAGTAAATAGACTAGGTTTAGCTCTAACATTTCAACAATTAAAACATGGTTTAAAAGAATTAGGATTAAAATCTCCAATAGATTGCGAGAGATCTGTTAGCCTGGAGCTGCCTAATTGCCTTCTACCTTGTATCGGTAGAATAGATCTTGAAGATAAAAATAATATTGTAGAAATTAAAACCAAATGGAGAAAGAAAAACAGACCAAAGAATGATGGTACATCTTCTTATTCTTTACCAAAAATAGATGAAAATTATTTAGGCTGGCAAACTCATATTCTACAAGTTGCTTTTTATTGGTTAGCTTGTAATAAAAAAAAGAAACCTCATTTACTGGTTATAAATGAAAAAGGTTATAATGTTTTTTCTCCAGATAACTGCGAAGATTTAAAACCAAAAAATTTAGAACTTCAATTAAAAAAAATGGCATTGGTTGCCAAGCGCAGAGAAAGAGTAATGGAAAACCATGCCGGCAAAACTACATGGCATCAAGATATTCCTTGTGATTTCGACCATTTCTTTTGGAACGGTTTAGGAGATCATAAACTAGCAGCAATGAAACTGTGGGGTTTATTATGAGAGAAGATAACTTAATAATTAATCCTCAAATATGGTTGCTTAAAATAAAATTAGTAAAGAAAAAAAAACATCGCAATCTATACCTTTCTATTGTGATTTTTTTTCTTATCTCCCTATTTGTTATAAGTCATCTCTTTACTAATAAAGGTAGCCAGATGAGTTCAGTCGAGAGGCTAAACGAGGGTTTTATTACAGGCAGTAATCTTTCACCCTATTCATACATCTGGCTATCAGAAAGTTATTATGGGTAGAGTTATTAATATTAATAAAATCGAACACGAAATAACAAAATTAAAAAATAATGGTGGTATGTGGAAAATTGGTCCAGGTAAATTTGCCATTAAACATTTAGAGTTAGAAAGATTAGCCAACACCTATAATATTGAAACAAATGTAGAAATAAAACATTGTAATTTAGAAAAAGGTTGTGCAGTTGTAAAAGCTGTAGCCACACTTAATGGTAAAAATTTCTATACACTTGGAGAAGTGTCTCCTCTTAATAATGATTTTGTGTTTCCTATATCAGTTGCCGAAAAAAGAGCTGCTGATAGAGCTATTCTTAAAGCTCTTGGTATTCATGGAACTATTTATAGTTCAGAGGAACTATCCAATATAAATAATAATAATAATGAAAATGTAGGAGTAGATTTAAACCAGGAAACAATCATTTTAGAAAGAATTAAAAACGCAAGTCATCAGGCAAACCTGGAGATGATTAAAAGTCAAAATAAAGATTTCTTAATAGAGCTAAAGAAACAAGATTTAAAAAGGTATGAAAATTTAAAAAAAGCCTTTTTAGATAGAAACCAGCAATTCATAGGAGGATAATATATGGCTGATTTTCAAAAACCAAAAGATCCAAACTGGGTGGCTACATTTAGTTTGAAAAGAAACGCAGATAAAAAACCAGATGATCCATCTACTCAAAATAGACCAGATCTAGTCTTAACTGATAGTGAAAAAGTTAATCAAAAAACGGGTAAGCCGTATAGAAAAAATTTTACTATTGATGGAGTTTGGATGGAAGCATCTGCTTATATCCAGGAAGATAAATCTTTAAAAATTACTATCAAAAGAACGGGTACTGGAAATGGTGCAAGTACACAACTAAAAGCAGCTCCAGCTCTTGAAGAAGCTCCCTGGTAATATAAATGGGTCAATATGGTTTAACTAAAAAGCAATTAAAACTTTTTAAGTTTATTAAAAACTATATTGGTAAAAAAAACTACCCGCCATCGTATAGGGAAATTGCGATGGCGAGCAGTTTAAAGTCGGTAAATTCTGTTAATGTTTATATAACTAATTTAGAGGAAAGAGGATGGCTAAAAAGAATACCGGGAAAAGCAAGAAGTATCCAAATAATCCGATAGACCTATCTCCAGATCCAAATACCAATGAGCTAATAGCTCGTATACTGGATAGAGATAAAGAAGGTATGGATAAATTTAAAATTACCATGCGAGATAAAATGTTGAAGGATCCAACCAATGCAAAGTTCTGGTTGCAAGAATGTTTAGAAGAAGGTATAGATTTATGTAGATATTTAATAAATTCAATTATTTCTTATAATCTCCTAAACGAAAAAAATAAAAAACTTCTCAAAGAAAATAAAAAACTTCTCAAAGAAAATAAAAAATTAAAAGAAATTAATAAGATGTTATATGAACATCCGTAAAAAAATTGAAAAATTCTGGTCTGGTTCTGTTACATTCACAGCAACAGAAACTTTTAAAGATCTGAATACTGCGGTCCAAGCTAGTGTGCCAAGCACCGCAGCTAGAATAGTAATTGATGAAAAAACTCTCAGTTACGATTTCAATAGGATGAAGGAGGTTAGTAATCCAAATGATAACACACTACGAACACCTGGGTACAAAGATCCAGGAGAAAGAAAAGGAGAGAAAAAAGTTGAACAGAAAGATAACAACAATGTTAAAAAGTGATACTGTTCATCCAGCTATTGCAGTTCTCTCAAAACAAAGTCATTCAACTCTTATTGATATAATAGTTTTGAAAGACGAACAAAGCGGTTATTTAAGAATATAACTTGCTACTTTAGAACCAATATAAACTAATTAACTTTAGTAATACCCTCATTTTGTCTTGTATTGTTTGCTTATTTGGCAACTTTATATTTATTTATGCGTAAGCATTGACAAAAGAGCAATGTATGTATATATAAATTATACATGGTAAAAAACTTCAGAAAATACAAGTTCGCTACCTACTCTGCTTTAGAGAAATACTTCTTAAAAATAATCCTCCCACAAAAAAACAAAAGCTCTAAAGTTATCGGTAAGACTTTGTTTGTTTGGGATAGAAAAAGAAAGGCTGCTTGATGAGTAGAATTGAACATTTAAAAGATAAAGGTTTAACACAATGGAAATATACTAATAGCCAAAAAAACTATTGCATAGTTCCAGATTATAGTGGCGGCAAAGTTGTTATCTTTAAAGAAACTTTAGCTACCAACTGGAAAAAATACATACAAGCCAATATGAATGCTGGTTTGTTTGGTACTGGTTACAAAGTTGAAACTTATAAAAAATTAGATGGTGTTAAAAAAACTGTCGTTAATAAATTTAACTTAAAGGAGGCTGCTTAATGAAAAAATTTGAAGTTCACTTTGACGATCAATCTGGAGACAAGTGGTACTACGATTGGGATGACCACACAGATAGTATTAACTGTGTAAATTTAAAAAATTGTTTATTCAGAAATACACTAGCTGAATTTTGGGTAACTAAAATAATTTCAAATGGTGTTGTTTATAAAACCGATGATGAAATTACTAACTTTTTAAAATTTAACTTTAAAAAAAAGGAGGCTGCTTAATGTCTAAAAAAGTTGTTTACAATCACAAGCCAGATCCAGTTACTAAAATTAATCAATACGAATGGATTGGTAACAAAATGGTTTTAACAAAAGAAGTTTATAAAAATGATTTTAAAAAAAATGTTAAAATTATAAAAGAAAAAGTTTTACCAAAAATTATTGAGGATGTTAAAAGTTAATGAAGTTTCATATTCCTACAATGAAGAATAAAGATGGTAAGTATTTAAAGATTATAGCTGTTGAAGGAAATCAAAAAGCTACTATTACAGAAAATGGAGAAACGGTTACTTTTGAAACAAATGAAAGAAAAAAAGCAAAGCAGTATATCAAAGATATTGTACCAGAAAAAATAGTTTTTCTAGGTGGAAAGATTAAATTTGAGGATGCTTTTAAAGATTACTATAAATTCCTTGAAAATGATGAATTGAACCAGGAAGAGAGTAATAACAATAAAATTAGTTTATTAAAGCTCCATATCCAGCCGTATATTAACAAAACCTGGTTGAATGAGTATCTACTATCGGATTTTATAACCCATACTCTACCCCATGTAATTAAGAGCAGACAATGGGTTAATAGGAACCAGGGAGCTTTAATTCAGACAAATAAAAATATTGGTAAAAAAACCATTAAATATGCAGTTGCAGAATTTAAGTTATTTTTAAAGCATTGCGACAGTTATGGTTGGAGATTAGATAAAAAAATATTTAAACATCAATTCCATAAAAATTTCTTTCAACAAGTACCTAAAGATCATTGGTTGCCTAGTTATGCAAATGTATTAAAATTATGTAAAGAAGAAAAAGATATAAAGATGAAAACTCTTTATAATCTTGCAGCTCATAGTGGAGGTAGAACCAATGAAGTTGTGGCTATCTGTTATAATGATGTTGATTTTGAAAATGGCGGTGTTTGGTTTAGACACTCACTAGATAAATATAATAATTTTAGACAAGATTTTTTAAAGACAGATAGTTCAAGGAGATTTGTTGAATTATCAAACGATTGTTTAAATTTATTAAAATTACAAATGAATAATCAAGTCTTTCCTAAAAAGGAAGGATCCTTAAAAAGAGTATTTAATATCACTAAAGGAAGAGCTTATAAAAAGATAAAACAATCTACCAAAAAACTTGGCATAAGCTGGAGAGAGGGATTTAGTGTTTTTAGAAAATTCAACGCATCTTTGGTAAGAGATAAAAAGATCCTAACTGATAAGCAGTTTAAGGATAGATATGGCTGGAACAATCTTAAAACTTTTGAAAAATTTTATCAAAGAGACTTGGATATGAATAAGACAAAAAGATTAGCTGCCATAAACAATCTAATAAAAGGATAATATATGGATGCGCTACACTATAAAGCTAAAATTGCAAAGTTCTTATTTGCATTTAGGTTTCTGGATAAAATAATAGATAATGAAGATGGTACAAAAACTAATAAAAAGTACCATAAAAACCAATCAACTCACGCAAAAACAATTAATAAAACATTTCAACAAATCCAAAAATATGAAAAAGGTACAAATGGAATATCGGCTCACACTTTGTTTTTATTATTAAAAAAGGAAGGTTACGATATTAACTTAATATATAAAGGTAATCCAGAAGAGGTATTAGCAAATATAAATAAGAAGTACCATAAAAAAGTATTAGAGAATTTTGCTAGAGTAGATAGAAATATAGAGGAAGAAAGAAAACTCCAGGCAAAATATAGACCAATGCTCCCACAACTAGAAAGGGAGTTGGCATATCAAACAACATATAAAGGATAATATGTTTAAAACAAAGGAGGGGAGAAATCCCCTCTTTTAAAATGGATCTGATAATGCTAACAGAAAAAACATACAGTATTGGTTATTTGCTACAAAAAAGCATACCATTAACAAAAAGAATGGGAGTTTATTGTGGAATTAATAAACAATATGAAGAAGTTGTTTATATAGGTAAATCAAAAGATTATTATAAAAGAATACCAAGCTCTTTAGAAGAAAAAATTAAATCAAAACAAGATGAAAACTGCAAAGATTATGGTTGTGAATTAATTGCTTTTATTCCCTGTAATACAGCACAAGAAATGGATAAACTAGAAATAGATTTAATTACTTATTGGAAACCTTATTATAATCAGCAACATAACTCAGGTTATTACATGAATAATGATAATAAAAGATTAAGAGAAATATTAAGGAAAGAATTTAAAAGAAATTTATATACATACGAAATACTATTTTCTCAAAATGCTTTAAAAAAATATTATTCAGAAGAAAGTGTTTTTCATTTCGCAAAACATTATATTAAATCCAACTCAACAATAGGAAAGACTAAAAAAAATGAAGAACAAAAAGAAAAAGAAATAAATAGATTTGCTTTAAAATTACATAGTATAATGTTTATTAATTATGATTATTTTAAACCTTTTTATGAAAGAGTAGAAAAAGAAAAAGAAAGAACAAGAAGTTCCAGTTATAGATTTTTATAAATAAATTAAATTTCCAAACCACTCTCGCATTCACTCTCGCACTTTCCAAAACGATTGAAAACATTAATGAATAATGGTCGGGGCGGCAGGATTTGAACCTGACGTTAAATTCTCCGATTAGTATTGTTATATAACAGTTTCTTTCTCAAATTGTATAAAATAGTTGACAAATATCCCTATCAAATAAGCCTTATTTTATAAGGTGGTATCAGGTTGAGACTTCATTTCACTCTCGCAAAACTCTCGCAGTTTAAATGTTTGACAATCTATCTGGGGAAATTATGAAATTACTATGTTCATTAATAATATTAAAGGAGGTAATTAAATTATGAATATTGAAAAATTCAAATCAGTAGCGATTAGTATAGATTGTTATAACAAACTACAAGAGCTATCTTTAAAAAGATTTGAAATGCCAATTAGTATGGCAAGTGTTGTATGTTTCTTTATAGATAAAGCATATACATCTTTTAAAAATTCAGTTCAATTAGCAGAACAAGCAGCAATAGAAAAGTATGCTGAAAAAGAATATGAATTAATAAAAGATTGGGAACCAAACACTTAAAATCTACAAGGTGGTTCTATAAGAGGAGAGCCACCTTAACTAAAGGTAACTCCAGAAGGATCTTTATTTTTTACTCCCTTTATTTTTTTACTTTAAAAGTATCAATCCAAAAATCTTGCCAAAATTTCTGAATTTGTTCGTGATATTTCTTTGCTTGATCTGGTTGATCTTTTAAAAACTTTTCAACTTGAACTTTCCACTCTGCATAAGTTGGAATATCTAATTCTAATTTAAACATATTTATCTCCTTCCTTTTATTAAGAGGTTTAACCATGAACCTTATGTGTATATTAAGTTACAATCCTATTCTTTTCTCTCGAAAGTTCCGTAGATCCTTCCGATTTGTTTATTAATGTAAAATAACTCAGCCTCAACACCAGCCGTTTTACTTTTTATATCTACCAAGGTAACTAACGACCATGTTAAAATAGCGAATAGCGAAGTTATAATGAAGGCTACTATGTATTTTAAATCTATCTTCATCTTCCTTGACCCCTATATTTTTTTTTATTTGGCACTCTTTTTGAAACAGATTTTGCGTGCCTCCCTGGTCTTTTTCTTGGTTTTTCTCTGACATAACTACTTACGCCATATAAAGGTTTCTTCTTAGCCACTAGAAAAAAATATTTTTTATCTTATCTATTAAACTTGGTTTAACTTCTTCTGTTAAAAACAAAGGTAGATAACCAGCAGCTATATCTTTTTGAGATTTATCTTTTTCTTCTTCTGTCTTTTTACTTCTTGAATTAATCTTATTGGGTCTAATTTTATCTACCAATATATAGCGATAAACATAGTTATCACATCTCACACCTTCAAATTGAAAGTGTAAAGTATCAGGTGGATCTTGATATTGTCCACCAAAGCAATGCGGATCAAAGTCTGATTTAGTTATTGTCATTTTTTATATCCATAACCTTTTACTCTATTTCCCCATAATTTTTGCCAACTCCATACTTGAAGTTTACTAGAGTAGTGATTTATAAATAATAATAATTTTTTCATTTCTTCTTCCTATCAAGCACCGACTTTGTAATTCTGGTACCAAAGCTCGCAGAAAATACGATAATTACGAGGTACCATACGCTGTCCGGCAGCTCATTTATGATTGATACCCACTCTCTAAAGTTCTCTCTTGTTTGTGGAAACCAGCCAGTAGTCAACATTCCTATTAACCAAACCATTAAGATCTCATCTTTATAAGATTGATCTTGGCTTTTAATTCTAGTTATATCGACATCTTTAGCTGCCTCTATTTCAGCAGCTCTTATTACTTTTTGCTTTTCTGCTTTATGTTGAAAATGGCTAGATACTTTATTGATCCCCATTTTTACTAAAGGGTTATTAAATAATTTTAATAAGTGTATCATTTTACATACCTATCTGTAGATAAACCCAAAATTGGTTTATATTGAGTTTTACCATCTACTTTAATTGCCATTAAATATTCTTTTCTATTTGCATTAATTTCTGGATTGTAACTGCAATGGATCCAGCCTGAGTTTGTTTCCCCAGGAGTGTAATATTCGAGTAACAACTGGTCGAACATTAGGTTTTCTTTAATCCAATCGCTAACTTCATTATTAGGAATAGAGAAAATTTCAAAATCCGCTGCCATCCCTTTGCAATGCTGGCTCTTAGAAGAGCTGCCAATCTTCTGCGACAAAATTTCATTGCGAAAACCAGAGCTAATAGAAACCACTTTGTTAAAGTGATCTCGAACCGGCTGCAACACTCTTTCACAAAGAAGTCTTAAATTTTCCACCTCTCCTTCAGATGGATTATTATCTAAACCCATTCTTTCGGCAGTTTGACTTTTTGTTAGTTCAGCTAAACTAAAATTCTTAGATAACTTCATAATTATTTATTTGGTTCAAAATTAAGAATTTTAACACCTAGTCTTTTTTGTTCCCCGGTTCTCGGTCTATAAATCTTAGAACCATCTTTACGGTAGTTTCTTGTCTTGACATCATAACCCTGGTACTCCCCTGTTTTAATATTCAAAGTTAATATATCTATTGGTCCACCCCCTACTGGAGTAAACACAATTAAGTTTGGATCTTTTGCAAATTCAGCAGCAACTAATAATTCATTTGATAAACCTTTAGCAGCTTTAATTCTATTTCGTGAAGAAGTAGAAGATTGAGCCAACTAAACCACCTAAAAATATAATTATTGCAGCAGCACCTTTTCCAACATTCATAAAAGTTTTTAATTCTCTAACATCATTTCGCATCTCATCTAATAATTTAAAAATTGTTTTCATGCGATCCGCACAAATTTTTTCATGGTATGAAATTCTTAATCCATTATTATTTTCTATATTAGATAAATTAGATAAAGTTGATTTTTTTTTACGTTTCATTTGTTAATATTTCTCTACAATAAAATTTTATAGATGTTTTGTGTTCGTTGACATCTTCACTTCCTATTTCTTTTATTATTTTAATGCTTTCTTTATATCCGGCTACCATACAATTATAATAATTATTATATGTGTTTGGCATTTGGTGTGGTGATAAGCACTTTTGATAAAGAGCTGAACACATAATTATTAATAATACCACTTTCATAAGTGTACCTCTCTATAATTAGTAATGTTAATTGAAATTATGGTTTAGGATATTTACTTTTAACTTCTTGTCGTTTAGCTTGTAATTCTGTAAGCGTATCTCCACCATCTAGTAGAGCATGAATACAATCGTTATGATTTGGATATTCATTTCTTCTATTACTTAAAATAGTATTTAATGCTTCTTCTGCATTAGCCGCATCTTCATAAGTTGCTAATTGTTCAGTAGTTGGTTCAGGAATATTAACATTCCAAGTGTGAATATAATCACCTTTTCCATCACTATCGTTTTGAAGTTGATAATTATTAATTTCATCAAGATAAACTTTATTATTATCTTCTAAATATTTTTTTATTTTTTTATTAAGTATTGCCATAATTTTTCCTATATAATTAATTTATATGCTCCAAAGATAGATTTAAATCTTGCAGAATATAATACTGAAGTTGCTTCATCACCTCTAGCATAAGCCCAACCTTCTAAATAATCAGTTGTTCCATTCATATCTATTATTGCATTACTAACTATTGTAACTAATTCTAAGCTCTGTGTTGTATAGGTTGATATAGCTGTTTCATATCTAGTTCCATTTTTTCTAACTGCTATATGTACTGTATCTAAAGCTTGTGTTGCAATTGCATGAACAGTAGCTTTATGATAAACGTAATATTTTCCAGCAGTTGTAGGTAAAAATCTATAGTTTGTTGAATTATCATAACAACCATCTGTATCAAATGTTTCTGTATCATATTCTACTTTAGTATTAGTATTATCGGTGATGGTGAAATCACCACTTAAATACGCTTCAAATGCTGGTATATTATGCCTTGTTACTTTTGTTATTGCCATTATTCAGTCTCCTTTGGATTTGCGTCTTTAATAGATTGTATTCTTGTTTTCCAAGCATCTATATCTTTAAAAATTTCATCTAGTTGGTCGCCTATATCTCCATAAGCAGACTTTCTAGTTGCTCTTATAGCGTTATTGTTTTCTTTTGTTTGTGCAGAACTTTCATAAGTTGCTAATTGTTCGTCAGTTGGTTGAGGAATATCTAAATTCCATTCTTTAATGTATGGACCTTGACCTTTAGCATCGTCTTGAAGTCTTACATCTTTTGAAAAATCTATGGAAGTTACTCCATTTGCTTTTGCATATAATTCTATTCTATATGATAAATATTTCATAATTTTTTTCCTATGTAATTAGCCTAAATCCTTCAACAAAAAGATTAGCTGCGGTGACTGGGAATGTAACCAAATCTACACCACTTGTTTGTTCGATTCTGAAATCAATTTCATCACCATCAGATAAAGCATTTATAAATGAACCTTGCCAAAGGTCTAAAACACCTGTGTAATGCACATTATGTTTCCGAGTACCACCATTTATTCTGCAGATAAAATGTCTATTTCCTGTGGTATTAGGATTGGAAAAACCAACATACCAATGAATAAACCATGTACCACCATCGCCTGTTTGTACTACATATTTGTAATTAGTAGTATCCCAACCAGAAGCAGTATCAGTAGTGACGGAACCTAATTGAAGAACTGTAGCTGTTGCAGTAGAAATAGTTTGTGCGGTGTTATAATTAGTTACATGAAAATGTGGAGTGTTAGTAGGTTTAAGATATGAATAATCTACTCTCTTTAAAGTTCCAGCATCTGAGATTAATAATTCATCTGTGTCTGCGGGGATTGCGGCTAGTTCTGTTGCTCCTGTAATAGTAGAAACATCAAAACCAGCATAAGTTTTTAATCTTGATGCCGCAGTTTTTCTTAAAGTTCCACCAGCTCCATCATCAAGTAAAAATAAATCTGCATCTGCTATTGCTCCACCTATATCTGTTTCACCAGAGATAACATCAGTTCCTAATTTTGCGTTTGAAATCGTTCCATCAGAAGGTGTTCCAATATCAAGTACGTTACCTAATAATATTACAAAGTCTATTGTATCATTCGAAGTTAATGCCGAAGTAAAACTTAAAGTAGAACCTGATACAGTAAATCCACCAGTTGCTCCAGGTTCTTGAATAACTCCATTAAGCGATACAATCATGTGATTGACGCTTTCAGGAGATACGTTTGAACTTCCTACTTGTAAGGTATAATCAGCAGTTGCAGATGCAGTTAAATCAT
>Ga0208156_1000564_pt1 | contig 13610 bp, 19 predicted proteins | sample 1_EtaG_FD_184073 | JGI IMG/M metagenome (GOLD analysis project Ga0208156, IMG submission 184073) | Marine viral communities from the Subarctic Pacific Ocean - 1_ETSP_OMZ_AT15124 metaG (SPAdes) (version 2) | ecosystem: Environmental > Aquatic > Marine > Oceanic | place: Pacific Ocean | collected...
AGAGGGCGCGATCCTCGCCATCGAGATGCCGACGTTCAAGTTTGAGGAGCCCGACATGGACCGGGGCGGCGACGAGGTCACTGTGAGTCTGACGGGGCAGGCTGTCGGGACCGCTGCGGAGACCGAAATTTACCTGATGGTCGGTTGACCACTAACACCTAGCACGGGAGCACCACCGTGGATCTAAGTACATGGAACGTCCGCGAATACAAGGTGGAGAGCGACGACGACGTCGGCTTCATCTTGTATCGACCAATCACTCACGGCCTTCGGACCAAGCACCTGGAGCTATCGCTTCGGTTGCAGGGCGCGGTCTCAACCCTGGCCGAGGCAGACCTCACTGGCGAGACCCCCACAGAGGAGAGGATAGTTGCAGTCCTGGCCTCCCAGACAGAGGCGGCAGAGATCATGGCTCGGTTCCGGGAGGAACTCCTGTCCGGGCTGGTTGTGGGTTGTCGGGATCTGACCCTCAACGACGAAGTGCCAACCCTCAAGGAGTTGCTGGTGGCGCTTCTCTCCTTAGAAGACCTGGCGTCGGAGCTGTCCTCTCACATTATCGAGGAGGGATCGATCGGAGAAGACGAGGGAAAAGACTAAGAGCCGCCCTCCACTACGTCGAAAAGGGCGAACCCACCCCCGAGGAGGCGGCTCTGTGGAAAAAGTCGGGGTGGAATGGCTGTAAGCTCTGGGGGTCCTGTGGCGGAACACGCTGCCAGGACGGAGACCCGGACGAGAAGGGTCGCATGCGGTTCCGTACCCCCGTCAAGATCCCAAAGAGCCGGCCCGAGGGCTGCCACCCGGTTGACCGAAGGATGTCTCGCTGCCCGGTCAGGGAGTGCGAGCCTTGGATCTGGTCAGCAATCCACCAGTGGGGCGCATGGTCAACCTTCGGGGGCCTTCCCTTTCCCGGCTCCATCTCCGAGCAGCCAGCCCGCATCCTCGATGCGATCCGGATCCTAGCGTCTGAGTCAGCCCTGATGGCGGCTTACTACTCGGAGCGTGCCGCCAGTCACGCCAGGAGACCCCATGCCTAGCGGAAAACTGAACCTCGAGGTAGAGGCCAAGACAGGCAAAGCCGTCGCCGGGCTGAAGAAGCTGGCTAAGGGCTTCAAGAACACCGAGATAAGCATGAAGACGATGGCGAAGGGGGCCGGGGTTGCCTACCTCGCCGTCAAGGGCCTCGATGCCATCTTTGGGGTACTCAGAAAGGGCCTCGGCCTAGTTACCAAGGCGCTGAAAGACTCGACATTTGAGCTTGCCAAGCACGGCGACCGAATGGCGAAGCAGGCTCGCATGGTGGGTGTCACCGCTGAGCAGTATCAGGTCTTTGAGTTCGCAGCGGAACGCGCCGGCACCAGCGTCAAGCACGTTTCCAACGGTCTCAAGAAGCTCGGTCGCGTCATGGTGGACGCACAGAACGGCTCCCAACAAATCAAGGAGACGTTCGCCGCCCTCGGCATTGAACTCAAGAAGGAGGACGGCACCCTCAGAGACGTGAACGACGTCTTCATGGACCTAGCCGACAGGTCCATGGCAATGGGTGAGAGCGCGGAGCGCACGGGCGCTCTGATGCTCCTGCTCGGTCGGTCAGGCACCGAGATGGCAAACCTGATGGAGAGGGGCGGCAAGGGCATCGAGGACATGGGCCGACGCCTGAAGGAGCTGGATGGTGTCATGGGCGACGATTTGCTGGCTTCGTCAGAGGCGATGATCGATGCCCAGGCAGATCTGAGGTACGCATTCCGAGGGGTAAAGATCGCAATAGGCGAGCAGTTGATCCCGGAACTCGTTGACCTGACCGACCAGTTGGTGGACTGGACAACGACGACGGATTGGGCGCAAATCCAGAAGTTCAGCACGGGCCTCCTTGACGCAGCCGTCGGGGCTTCGCGCTTTGCCGACGCGCTATTTAGGCTTCAGGGCATCCAGGCTGGTCTTTTCGGCGCGACGGAGTATAGCTCGATCAGTGATGCGGAAGAGTTGCGGTACACCAAGGCGAGGGATGCTGCCAGGGGACACGCAGACGCGCTGGAGGACGGGCTTGAGCCCATAGACAAGTCTGCCTCTTTGATGTGGCAACTTGGGGAGAGTGTAGCGTCCGCATCTTCGTCGGTTTTTGGCCTTGTTGGGGGCATCGACCCCGCTACGGCAGGGATGAACTTGCTGGGGCAGTCCACCCTCCTTGCAACCACAAGCTCGGTCAACCTCAAGGACGGTTGGATCGGCCTCGCCAACCAGGCAGCCAAAACCAACATGTCCAGCGTGGAGTTCGCGCGATTCCTTCAGTCTGGGACCGACGCGACCAACGAGCAAATCAGCGCACTCCTTGAACTCCAATCAGCCAGGGTTGCCCAGGCCAGCGCAGAAGCCCTGCTTGCGGGGGTGTTTCAGAAGAGATCTTCGGTGGCTGCCGAGGCAGACGCGGCAGAGCAGAAGAGGATAGCAACCGCGAAGGAGCGGGGGGAGGAGATCAAAAAGCGGATCGCCCGTCTTGAGGAAGAGCGAAAAGCCGAAGCCAAGAAGAGGAGTGCTACGGCAGCCTGGCGCAAGAGGCAGGCAAAGCAGAGCAGGGACGCGATAGCAGCGGCAAGGGCGGAAGAGAAGGCGCTGAAAGACCTGGACAAGGCCCGGATGGCGATCCTCGCGCGGGGGCTTGAGCTTGAGGAGCAGGCTTACGAAGCCTTCTACAAGACCGACCTGACGGATCTGACCGCAAAGTGGTCCGCTGAGCATGACCTGATTTCTGCATGGCTGAGCCAGCGCGAAGACCGATACGACGAATCACTGAGGCTTCGGGCTCTTGCGGACAAACGCTATTTCGACGGCAAGCAGGAACTTCGGCTGGAGGAGCAGACCAAGGAACGAGAGGCGTTAAATCAGACGATGAGCGATGCCGCCCAGGTGGGGGGCGCCGTGAGCAGCCTCGCCATGACGCTCGCGGGATTTGCCCAGGAGGCGTATGAGGATGGAGATGCGAATGCCCGAGCTGCTGCGGTGGCGCTCTTCCACGTCGCTCAAGCAGCCGCGCTGGCGACAGCAATCGTCAACACAGCGGTAGCGGTTTCCGGAGCCCTCGCAAACCCCCCAGCCCCTCCCTACTCGATTCCCCAGGCTGTTGCCGCAGGAATAATGGGTGCGGCCCAGATCGCGACAATCGTCGGAACCAGCATCAAGGGGATCGGTGATGCTGGCCTCACCAGCGACACCCTGAGAAAGGCCGGCATGAGCAACCACAGTGCGATCATCATGCGAAACGACGAGACCGTCCTCGACCCCGTGGGGACGAAGCACATCACAGAGATGCTGGCAATCCAGAAGGCGCAGATGCAGGGCGGTGGAGGGGAGCAGAACATTCACACCACCGTGGAAATCGATGGTCGCGTCCTCGGGGAGTCGGTGGACACCTACCTCATTCGACAAAAGGAGCGCGGGCTTGAGTATTCTAATCGTGTTCGCCAGGAGTTCGTCTGATGCTTACTGCCTTCTTCCTTACCGACAAGTTCAACGGGAACATCGCCCTCCGTTCCAACTTCTCAGCGGTTCCCTCACAGGACGGAAACGACGTGACCAACGTCTCGGATCCCCGCCCTCGAGTTCGGTGGATCTGCGGAGCCGACACCACCGCCGAGAGCAGGGGCCTAGGTCTCTTCACGGTGGACGCCGGAAACAAGTACATCGAGATCAGCGCAACGCCATCGGGGACCATCACCACCCTCACCCTCACAAACGGCCTCTACTCGGCAGAGGGTCTCGCGACCCACGTCACCAGCCTCCTAGCGGCGACGGCATACTCTGCCTACACCTGCATCTACCAGAACAGCGGCAAGTTCTACGTCGCCCAGGCCGGAGCCGGAACTGCTTACCTGCGCTGGAAGACGGGAACCCACGGGAGTGACGGCACGGGAAACTCGATGGCAAAGGAGATGGGCTTTTCGGACACTGCCGACCAGGCGACGTCCGCCCTCGCCGCAGAGCACCGGTACGACACCACAACGATGATCATGTTCGACAAGGGGAACAGCGATGCGGACCTGTTCGCCTGGCTTTGCGACGTGGATGTCTCTGGGGACGTTGACGACACCCTGGCAATCAAGATTTATGGAGCGGCGTCACCCCTAGCCTTCGACGTCGCCTCGTGGGTAGCGTCCGCAACCAAGACCTTGACCTTTTCGTCAGCCCCCACCTACTCAGAGAACCCCATCCGCCTGGCGACAAACGCAGGAGCCTACGCCAACGAGCAGCACTGGCTGTGGGTCTGGCGTCACCAGGACGAGGTGCGCCGACACAAGGTCGGGCTGTGCAAGGCGTTCAATCGGACGTGGAGCGGGACCAGGACCGTCTCGACGCTGCGGGGTCATGGGATGCAGCAGCCACAGCGCGGGCTAGGGATCAACAACTACTACCCGGTCACGCAGCTCCGACGCTGGAACGTCCCGCTCACCTTCGACTCGTGGGGGGCTGCGGACTACCGCACCGTCATTCAGGGGGTGGTTCGTCACGGCAAGGCAGACGGCCTCCTCTGGGCTCTCCGGTGGGATGACATCGCAGACTCGACCGTGGACGCCAACGACGAGGCAGACAAGGGGTTCCTCGTCTGGGGGGCTCTTCAGGACTATTCCCTCGACTCCTTCGTCGGGGAGGGCGCGGACTATATGTCGGGCTCTCTGAGGATTGAACAGATCCGCTAATGCCCATCGACTGGACAACCAGAGAGAGGGCTCTCTCCCTCGCCTACCTGATCGAGGGCACCTATCACGATGAGAATGGCGTGAAGCGCCTGGTCCACTGGTGCGGCCCAAAGGCTCGGGTGGGCAGTGGGCTGTCTGTTCCGGTGCCTATTTATGCCGGGCAGAGGGAGGCTCTTACCCCGGTCTGGGAGGCTCGTGTGACTCGTGCCTCTATGGACATGAACATGGGGAACCTCGACCAGACCATCTCGGCTATCTCTGACCTCACCTTCAACGTGGACATCTCCGGTGGTTCTCAGGCGTCGGTGCCGGTGGTCGGGGATCTGCGCCGGGACATCGTTTTTGGTCGATGGCGAAACAAGGCGTGTCGGATCTGGCTCCTCGACCTGGACACCCTAGACACTCAGATCATGGGGAAGGGGGCCTTTGATCGGAACCCAAGCTCGATTGGGCCAGGTCTTTTCCAGATCACGGTGGACATCAGTCCGATCTTCCCCGCCAACCTAGATTGGCCGCAGGGGCGCATCCCGCTAAACACCAACGGCTTCACGTTTGACTCCGCGGGCCAGATCTCCAACTACTTCATCCCGGACATTTACATGCTCAACCCGGATCAGGCTGGGAAGTATACCGGGGTGGTCTTCGGGGACGGCGGGATTGCCGGCGCCGACTACGTCTGGAAGGAGTTAATCCCCTACGGGCGAGCCATCAGATCCTCAACCCCAGTTAGTTGGTGGGTATTTGCCTGGGTCTCGCCGCAGAAGAACTGCTTTGTCGAAGAAGTCTATTTTGAGAACGCAGACGCGAACATGGCGGTGACTAAAGTCACTGCGGGCGTGGAGACGTTTGAGAATGACGATCCGGCGAAGGGTCCACTCGGCACCTGTGTTCGATTTGCGGTGACCGACGCTCTGGTCCCAACCCAGGCATTTGACTGGTGGTCGGGTATTGGGTGTCGGGCTGTTGCGCGGGTGACAGGTCCGGTCTCTGGGCAGCACGATTACTTCCAATACAGCCAGGTTGTCGGTGGCAACCCCGTCTCCGTATACGCGCGAACGGGGCCAGTCCGGTCCCAGGTCTGGACCGTCATCTCGGACGCGATTACAGACCCCTCGATGATGAACCTCACTGGCGTTCTGGGGACTGGCGCAATCGCGGACTTCCAGAACACGGTGCCGACCATGAGCCCCGCCACTAACACCCCCCTCTTTGCTGCCCTGGCCTGCGTTGTTCCTATCGAGGTGACGGACACGCCAATCACAGCTCGCGAGGCATTCGGCTCTCTGGCTCAGTTCTTCCCCTTCGACTTCGCCCAGCGGTACGATCCGGCGACAGAGGACTGGCGGGTGTATCCCGTTTGGAGATCAGCGTTCACCACGCCTCCGGCATACGCCTTCGGCGTGGAGGACATGTCGAAGACAGACCCCCCGGCAATCACTCAGTACGACAACCCGGACGGCAGCTACGCCAACAATGTCGTTGTCACAACACCCGGTTACTACGGGGTTCCTACGCCATCCGCGACCAGCCCAACCCCTGAGCTGCTTCCCATCAAAAAAGAGAAATTCCAGCACGTAGACGTGTTTGAGCAGACAGCCGCCCTCGAGGCCGACGAAGTAGTTGCCAGCCTGGAAATGAAGCACTGGCTTCACTACGGATTTGTGGGCAATGGTGCGGCTGCTTGGACTATCGGTGAGGAGCGATCTCAGCCCCAACGCACCGTCCAGGCGACCCACGGGGTTCGGTCCTTCCGGGTGGAGATGGGCACGGCTATCCAGTACGAGATGGTTGGGATCAATTCTGATGTGGGAATGGTCCGCAAGATGCGCTATGACTTCGACCTGCAACAGGTGCAGATCACGAGCTACCACATCGACCACAGCACGCGACGGACGACCCAACATGGCGACAATATCGCCAACAACCATGGTCCGGACACTGATGTCCCCGACCCTGACTGATAGAGTGGCTTAAAGGAGTTCAACATGCCCGGTGGTATTAGCTATATCGGAGACCTCGTCGTCGTAGAATCTGGCGGCGAGATCACATCTCAAGCCATCGGCAACAAATCGCTGAAGAGCACCTGTGCCGACGACGACACCATCGAAGTGAACAGCACCACAGGGGTGCTCCAGATCAAAGAGGCCGGGGCGTCGAAGGCCAACGGGGTCCAGCGGGCCGACATGGGCAAGACTGCGGGCTTTTGGATCCGGGGTGCCCTGACTGCCAGCGACTCGGCCGGCGGCGTCTTCTCCGAGGAAAACACCTACGGCACCGATCTGGTCATAACCAGGGTTCTCATTGCCTTGACGACCGGAGCCTCTGGGGCATGCAAGCTCGATGTCGGGATAGCAGCCGACGGCACCACTCTTGCCGCGACGCTGATCGACGAGGTTGACTTGGCAGACGCGGGGGTGTTCGACAACATCACCAACAAGGGCTCGGCAGGGGCATCCCTGATCAAGTTTGCTAACGGGACCTTCTGCAACGCGAGCGTCTCCACTGGGAACAGTGCGGGCATTGTCGGCAGCTACGCGATCCACTGCATTGACATTCTTTCCTGACGGCTCGCGAGCACCGTCAGCCAACAGCCAGAGGAGACTCGAATGGCACGCTCCCTCCCGGTCTACTACACGCACAAGATCCAGGTCGCGCTGACCAACGGAACCAGCGCAGTCACGGAACTGACCAACATCCCCGACAGCGTGCGGCTGCGGGCGCTGTCGATCAACAACACCGACGGCTCCCCCGCTGGCGTCTGCGCGGTCAACTTCTACGCTGACGGCGACGGGGATGTCTACCTGGGGAAGGTCTCGGTTGTGGACATGGGTTCGACCGATCAGACCTACAACGACGTCTCTCCTGGGGCGGTCGGGCTCGATGGCTTCTACGTGACGTACACCGGGGACAGTTCCAGCAACACCCAAGAGGTGATCTTCGCCTACATGTTTGAGGTGCTCGCCTCGTGAACAAGGACGTTGCCCTGAAGGTCGCCCTCTGGGCCGTTCCCGTCCTGTTCGGGATGGGTGCGCTCTACCAGACCGTGCTCGGCTCGTCGGCTGACGTCGTCGAGGTAGAGTCTCGCCTGGAGGCCCACGAGGATCTGAAGGCGCACCCGGTGACCGAGACGAGGATCGACACCATCCTCACCGAGCAGCGCACCATCCGCGACGAGCAGAAGGTCCAGGGCCAGAACCTCGCCGCGATCTGCTCAGCTACAGGGGCGTCCTGCAAGTGAGACGAGGGCACCGGGGGGAGCACGTCGCCAAGTGGCAGCGGTTCCTGATAGAGCACGGTCACCTCGCTGACGGCGAGGCTGACGGATCTTTCGGACCCAAGACCCACGAGGCGACCCGATCCTTCCAGGCTGTGGAGCGGATCGAGGTGGATGGCGTTGCCGGCCAGATGACGCTGGGAGCTGCGGCTGCCCTGGGCTTTCAGGCTGGCTATCCGCACAACCCCCTCACGGTGCGAACAGCGAACTCCCTAGGAATTCCCGTCGATCTGCTCTCAGCTTTCGTCCTTGTCGAGAGCGGTGGCAAGCCCGGATCTGTGAGAATGGAGCCCCACCTCGCCCACCGCAAGCTGGGAGCCCGAGCCCGGACCATCCCGTACACGCCGCAAAGCGAGAGGAAGCGTTGGTCGCTGGTTCGCTCCGAGACAAGCCGGGACGCCTTTGATTCCGCCATGGCTACGCACGATGATCAGGAGTGGAAAGAGGCGATTGTCGAGTCCTCCTCCTTCGGCCTCTTCCAGGTTCTCGGAGGAGCCCTTCTCCGACTCTTTCCGGGGGATGCCGACGAGGCAGTCCAGGCTTTCGATGACGACCCCGAGGTGGTCTCCTACGCTCTGGTCTCGGACTGGTTCCGACGGTCACCCCGAGCGATGGCTGCGGCGAAGGCCGATCCGCCAGACATCGTCCGATTGGTCCGCGCCTACAACGGGAACGGACCCAACGTCTCCAACTATTCACGCAAGCTCACTAACGCGCTGATCCGCGTGAGGGGGATGGGGTGAAGAAGTGCGACCTGGACAACGAGACCATCGGGATAGCGTGCGTGATCGCGCTGGTTCTGGCTCTGGTCTTGATTCGGGCTTGCATCCCCCTCAACATGCACCACCCATCCGAGCGTCCACTGACGCCACCAGAGAGCCTCTACCAGACCCGATAGGAGAACCAATGCCCCACCGACTCAAGTCTCGAAAATTCTGGATGGCGCTGCTCGGCGCGATCCTGCCCGTACTCGCCTCCTACCTGACCAGCGAGGTGGACCTCGATCAGGCAATCAAGGCGGGCAGCGCCGTCCTTTGCACGTACCTCCTGGGCCAGGGCTATGCCGATGGGCAGAAGCACCGGGCCAACGGAGGAAGCGATGCCGACGAAGGTTGAGCGGAGGAGGGCGAAGCGGGTCGAAGCCGCTGCCGTCCTTGAGAGGCACACCGGCCCGGTGATGTCGATGCTGGCTGACGTCGTCGGTGATCTCGCTGACGAGGTCGCCGGCCTCAAGCAGTTCCAGGCTGACGCAGCGGTCGCAGCGGAGCTGGCTTATCGTCTCGATCAAGCCATCCCCCTCAGCGATCCCCTTGCCGAGGCACTCGACGGTATCGTCACATTCTTCGTCGCCCTCGCGGCTGTCGGCATCTACCGGGCTGTCTGCCGAAGCGAGAAGCTGCGGGGCGCGAAGGTGGACCGTCTTCGGTCGCGGCTCGAGTCACGAGGACCGAAGATGGCAAAGTCGGCTAGAGCGCGTCTGAAGCGGCGTGTGAAGCGACTGGAGGCCCGATGACCATGCGAGCCCGCAAGACACTGGCTGGGGCGGCTATCGTCGTCCTGGTCGCCCTTCTCGCGTGGATTAGCCAGGGTCCAGACGTGGAGCCGGCGGGAGACGACGACGACTCAAGCGAGATCCTCGGGGACGACGACAGCAGCGGAGACGACGACAGCTCGCGATAGGCTGCGCCCCACTCCAAGCACCTGGGGAAGATGTGGCGAGACCAAAGTTCAAGTGGCGCAAGATGGTGAAGTGGCGACAGGGTCCTCGTCGCCGGAGACGGATCCGCGCCCGGATGGACGCAGCTCGGCTACTGCGAGACCATCCCGGCCCGCTGATGAACCTCCTGGGCGAGACCGTGATCGATCTCTACGAAGAGATCATGATGATGCGGTTGCGACGAGAGCAGGAGCAGTACCTCGTTGTCGAATACGTCATGAGGTTGGATCTTGCCATCTCCCACGGTGGAGACGAGTTCCGGTGGTACAGGGATACCAACCTCGATACCGTCGATCTTGCCGTCGTTGCGAGTACCGTCTGGTGCTGTCTCAACGGTCGCCACAGACTCGACTACACCGACCTGGAGGTACTTCAGGCCAAGCTCCGAAGCGACGGGCCTAGGATCGCTGGTGGGATTCTGTATCGGACCCGGAAGCAGGCTGCGGCGTTTCGGTACTGGAATCTCGAAAAATAGCCCGACCGACGACCTCTGCCATCTTCGGGGGGACAGCGTTTCCCACCTGTCGGTGCTGGCTTGTGATGTTTCCTTGGAAGGGGTGGTTAGGCGGGAAGCCCTGTAGCGCGGCGCACTCCTCCACGGTCAGTCGTCGCCGCTCTCCGCGAGACGATGTGATCATCGTGTTTCCCCGACTTCCGACGGTGGGTCCGGGCTCCGAGGTTGGGGCGGGTCGCTCCCGGTCTTTTCGGTCTGGTCGTTCTCGGTAGTCCTCGCCACCCGTATGCAGGATCCCCTCAAGCCGCAGCTCGTCGCCCGAACTCGCCCACGGCAGCAGGGTTCGACCAAACAGATCGACCTGTCGGATCTCGCGGGGACTGCCGTGGGTAGGCTCGGGCCAAGAGATCGGACGAGGACCCCCGACAATGATGACGCGCCTGCGGTGCTGGGGCACTCCGAAGTCGGCAGCGTCTAGGACCCTCCAGCCCACCCAGGCAAACCGCTCGCGGAGTTGCCCCAGGATCACTCGATCGAGATAGGCTCTGGAACACCCCCCGACGCCCCGGCACCCGCCCCAGCACTCTCCCTTGTGCTGTGTAAGGCCGATGACGTTCTCGGCAGCAAACCACTGAGGCTCAAGGGCATCGATAACGTCCACCGTCCACGGGAAGCCGTTCCTGGGGTCACGGGATCCTTCGCGCAGCCCAGAGGTACTCCACCCCTTGCATGGAAAAGAACTCCACAACAACGCCTCTCCCACCCAACGGGACTCATAGATCCCGGGGTCGCGAACGTCGGCCTCGACGCAGGGGAGCCCTGCAGCCCGCAGTGTCTCGCAGGAGTCCGGGTCGTTCTCGATGCAGGCCAGGTGCTTGAACCCAGCGGCCTCGAGCCCGAGGGCCGAGCCCCCAGCCCCAGCGAACAGCTCGATGACGTTCATGGCGAGATCACCTCGACGGTCGCCGCGCCCGAGTAGCCCACCTCCCAGACAAACCATGCGTACTCGCAGGCGTCGGTCCTGCCGTCTCCTGTGAAGCTCGGCCGGCGGGAGAGGACGTAGACCGAGCGAAGCCCAGATCCGGGTCCGACGAGGTCCAGTCTCTTGCGGGACGATCCGAGGAAGTTGAGGCGCAGTAGAGCGCAGACCTTCCCCCCTGGCATCGTGTCAGCGATGGCAACCCGGACAAACTCCGCAGCGTGCTTGTATGGAGGGTTCATGACAATCGAGGACCACTGGGGCTGTGGGGCGCAGTTGAGGTAGTCCTCGTTGTGTCGGATGTAGAGTTCGCTCTTCCCTGGCTCGATGTCGTTCCCCCAGAGGCTTCCCATTCCCCGATCGTGTAGGACGCGCAGAATCGCCCCCTGTCCGCACGCGGGGTCAAAGATGGGTCCATGCATGGGCTCCCGGTCCAGGAGCGCCTCAGTGACCCAAGAGGGCGTCTCATAGAAGTCCCTAGGATGTCGGGCTCCACCCCGTCCGGTTGCGCTCACCCCTCACCCCCAAGGACCCTGCGAGCCCACTCCGCGATCAGCGCAGCGTCAGCGATGTTGTCGTCTGGCTTGACCTTTCGGCCCGGAGTCAGATCGAGAGCTGGGAAGAGCCGCCGGCAGGCAGAGACGCTGCGGGGCTTTGGATCGCCGGAGCCGGGGCAGATCAGCTTCTGCCAGGTCTTCGGCTGGACAACGTCGTAGCGGCAACCAACCCCGGCTAGCCAGCCGTCGAGCCTGCCCCAGTTCTTCCCCATCGTTACTGCGGAAGCCGCCCCCATCTTCGGGGACGGGCGGGCTCCCAGAGCTTCGATGGCGGCATTGACGGTATCGAGGGTGCATCCCTGATCGAAGCAGACCCGGTCCAGCCAGTCAGCGAGGATGACCAGATCGAGATCCTTGCCGTTGTGGGGGAGCTTCAGGCAGTCGATGGGATTGCCCGAGCGGGTAATGAGGACGGCAGCACCTTGCTTGCCGGGGTCGATGCCTAGGAAGATCATCCGTCGTAGCATCCGCAGGCAATGGCGGGTCCGGTGTAGAACATCTTCATCTGTGCCTCGTCTGCTTTGATCATGTCTTCCCACTTCCAGTCACGACCGAGGCCGACAATAGAGCCGCGACAGTGCGGGGCGGCTGCTCGCTCAATGGCAAGCGCACGCTCTAGCAGGTCGGGGTGACAGGCTTTGATCTGCAATATCTCGCGGGGCTTCATGGCGGGGCAGAAGAAACACGACGACTTCCCGGGCTGCGGAAGGTCTGCCGCCTCGATAGCCTCAACGCACTCCTCGCGTCCCCAAATCCAGTCTACGAGCGGGTAGAGATACCGGTATTTCTTGTCGTCCCGGCTGCTTTGCATTCGGTGAGCTTCGTCGGCGTCAAATCCGAGGTACTTGATGACCTGGTCGCCCCGCTTCCAGCACTCCTTCGCCGGCTCCCAGTTGTTGACGAACTTGTCCTGCGGTCCTCGCTTGAACCGGAGGCTGCATTTCTTGAAGCCATAGGCCAGGGATGGCAGGCGTTCCGTAGCAAGCGAACGACCCTCGAGAGTCACGCGCTCACCGTCTTTGTCGGTGTAGTGGACCGTGCGGATCTCCGGGTAGCCCCGCTCGACGAGCCAGTCCGAGAACAGCTTGGTATACGCGTAGGTTCCTGGCCGCTCTCCTCCGGTGTCCGCGAAGAGGATCAGGTCTACGGGCATCTTGCGCTCGACGAGCCCGATCAGCAGGGCGGTGGAGTTGGTTCCTCCACCGTAAGAGACAACAACAGGAGATCGGCGGGTCATTTGGCGGCTCCTCGCTTGTCGGGATCGATGCCTAGGAAGATCACTCGTCCCCCACTAGGTATACGGCAGACCATCGGTGGCTTCCGTCTTTCTGACGTGTCACCAGTGCGCTTTGAAGGATGGCTGACACCGCTACGTCAACTGGTGGTTCGTCGGGATATCCGGTGTGAAACGTCTTGATCACCCTCACCTCAAACTCAGGCCAATCACCGAGGTGGTCTTCGTCCTCCCACCACTCAAGGGTCACCTCCTTGAACTCGGTGACGACGAATTCCTCCCTCGTGTCGTACCCGGTCGCGCCATGGCATTCGTAGTGTCCGATCCCGAAGTCTTCCCACTTCGCGGCCAAGTCAACCGACTGGACGGCATCCGACAGTGCGTCGTCGAAGCAGAGGGTCACTGGATGGTCCCGCCGATGCCCATGAGCAGGGCTTGGGTCACCGGATCGTCCAGGTCGGGGATCACGTTGGCGCAGAGGTGGCTACCGTGCTCGCAGCGGATCACTTCGCCAAAGCCCTCGACCTGGGTGACTTGGATGACCCGGTCGGTGACACCGTCCTCGTCCACCGCGAGCATCCCTACTACCCAGCGGAAGGTGGGGCTGTCTGCCGTCAGAATTCCAAACTCAGTTGTGTCTCTCATCGTTGTTCTCCAGATAGGGGTTCGGTCCCCGTCGTTTATAGGCCGGGATCCCAGCTCTCAGC
>Ga0208156_1000566_pt1 | contig 13589 bp, 17 predicted proteins | sample 1_EtaG_FD_184073 | JGI IMG/M metagenome (GOLD analysis project Ga0208156, IMG submission 184073) | Marine viral communities from the Subarctic Pacific Ocean - 1_ETSP_OMZ_AT15124 metaG (SPAdes) (version 2) | ecosystem: Environmental > Aquatic > Marine > Oceanic | place: Pacific Ocean | collected...
GGAGTGCGCCTGTGTCGGCTGTGAAACAATTTGGGTTGTATGCGATATACAGATGCAACCGCTCATAAGAAAAAGATTGGGCGACGCTGTACAAGATTTAGTATGGTATTATCGAGTGTTCGACCGATTTCCCTCTGACAAACAAAGAGAAATCCCAATTGTTTATGTGGCAATTAATCCTAAAGATAGACAAAAACGCGATAGTCTTGCGTGGTCAATATTATATGGGGCACAAATAGCTCATAAAAGTGCGAAAACCGTATCTACCTATCTGGTACCTGACCGGTATTATGTAGCTTTTCCACATGGTGTATATAACCCAAGATTTTTACGAGAACATAGAAAAACTATATCATCTAATCAAAATGTCTTTTTACAACACAACGGAAAAACAGCTTTGGACGGTGAATACTTGGGCTTTTCATTTAATGAAAAGCTTTATAAAACAATACTTAAAGATGTCTTAAAAAGAGGGACCGGCGTAAGAGTCCCCGGCCAGGCCCATGGCGGTGAAAAGTTACCCCAAGAAGAAAGATGGTCAGCAAGGCATTTTTCACTTGACAATGCGCTCCAATCTGTTATACTAGAGGAAGACTGTGGACAGATTATTAAAACACCATGGTACTATAATATCGATTCATGGAAAAAGCTTTGTAAGTTTTTAGGGTCGAAAGAACAAGAACATTTTAAACGGCCACACAAAAAAATGCTGGCCTATGGCGGCAGGTTTAAAGGCTTTGCTGTGGAGATTGATGATGAAGATTAGGTGTAAAGGAAAAGACTGTAAAAATACTGCGTTGTAGACATTCGCGAATTCTGCAAGAATTCTGCTATGTGGAAATTGTATGGGAAAACTTTTTACCGGTGCTACGGTGAAACTTTCAAGTGGAGATAAAAATGAAAAATAGAGCATTAATTACGTATCTAGCTATGTGTGCATTTGCAGTCATATGTGCTGTTGCAACCGATAATGCTGGCATTATGGATTTTCCAATTAGTTTTGGCGGCTTTGTAGGTTGTATGGCATTATGGACAGCGGTACACAATTCGGTACGATTATCGGAAGTTGCACCCTCTGAATCAGAAAAACGTTCTAAGGTAACATGGCAGAATGATTGGGATAATGACGAAGTTTAAGGCGGGTGATTTGGTAATGATTTGGTAATGTTTTGGTATATTGGTATGGATGGCATGATCAAGCGCTGTGGCCAATACATAGTTTAAAGGAGTTTAAATGCAACAAAAGAAAGTAGAAATACCGTTCGTTGGCCTTCACGCGCACTCTGGCGTCGGCTCGCCGTTCGATGGGTTGGGCGAACCAAAGAAACATATGAATTTTGCTTATGAAAACGGCATGAACGCTATGGCCTTGACCGATCATGGTAATATGAATGCACTGTCATATCAGATTCTACACGCACAACGCATGATTAAAGATGGATTAGATTTTAAACCCATTTTTGGCGTTGAAGCATATTTTCTGCCATCCGTTGAAGATTGGTACCAAGAATACCTTCAAATTCAAGAAGACAATAAGAATAAAAAGAAGAGCAAGCAAATTGCGACTAAAGCGGATTCTACCTTTGTTGAAGATGAAACAGAATCTAAAAAAGCTGTTAAGAATTTTCTTAGAAAGCGCAACCACTTGATATTACTAGCCCAAAACCAAGAGGGTTTAAATAATATTTTCAAAATGGTATCCAAGAGTTTTTCCGGACACAATTATTATAAATATCCTCGTTTAGATTATCAAACATTAGCAGACAATTGCGAAGGTGTTATTGCAGCTAGCGCATGCCTAGGCGGTGTATACGCCGGTAACATGTGGGAAAATAAAGACAAGGGTGCCGAAGCCGTATTAGATGCCATGCGCGAAACGTCCGAACGTATGCTAACAATTTTTGGTGATCGTTGGTACGGTGAATTACAGTGGAATGCGATACCCGAACAACATGAATTAAATCAATATATTATTCAGGTTTGTAAGGAATATGATATTCCTCTTATTAGCACAGCGGACTCACACTATCCCACGCGAGACTCATGGAAAGATCGAGAGCTATATAAAAGATTAGGCTGGCTTAATAAGACGGGTAAAGGAGAATTTAAACTTCCGCAGTCACTAGAAGAAATGGATTATGAATTATATCCTAAAAATGGTGATGAAATGTTTGCGGCATATAAAAATTATGCTGATAAATGCGGATTTAAATATGACGACAAACTCGTACTAGATTCTATTACGCGTACCGAGTGTATTGCAAAGTACCGGATTGATACGTTTATGCCTGATAATACTGTACGTTTACCAGAATTTATTGTACCAGAAGGTGTTGATGCTGATACGCAACTTATTACACTAGCTGCTGAAGGCTTACACGATTCGGGCCTAGGCGGCGATAAAGAATATCGTGCTCGACTAGCTCATGAACTTGAAGTTATCAACAAACGAGGGTTCAGTAAATATTTCTTGACGATGAAGGCGATTACTGATAAAGGTCAAGAAAAATATCTTATGTCACCCGGTAGAGGCTCGGCTGCGGGCTCGTTAGTATCGTATGTATTAGGAATTACTCAAGTAAATCCAATTAAATATGGTTTGCTATTCTCAAGATTTCTACGAGAAGACGCCACGGATTATCCGGATATTGATGTGGACTTTTCAGACGCCGCCGCATTCAAAGAAGAATTAGTTGAGGAATGGGGTGAAAATTCTGTAGTACCAATTTCAAACTTTAGTACGTTGCAATTGCGCTCGCTTATCAAAGATATTGGTAAGTTTTACAGTATTCCATTTACAGAGGTTAATGCCGTTACGTCTAAAATGGTAAAGGAGGCAACTCCAATTGCTAAGGCTGCGCATGGCATTAAAGCTGGCGTATACGTACCAACCTTTGAAGAAGTTAAATCAAATTCTGTAACACTAAAAGAGTTTTTGCAGAAATATCCAGATGTAGCTACACACGTTGATGCTATTTTTGGTTCCGTCCGCGCCATTTCTAGACACGCCGGCGGCGTGGTTGTTGGTGAAAATCTTAATGAACGAATGCCGCTAATTAAAAGCGGTGGAACCGTTCAGACGCCATGGTCAGAAGGCCAGAATGTCCGACATTTAGAACCGCTTGGCTTCATTAAATTTGATATTTTAGGGATTAGTACACTTAAAATGATCGAGCGCTGCGTTGAATTAATCTTGCAACGCCACGAAAATCATGAAAATGTAGAGTTTAAAGATATTAAAGCGTGGTATGATAGCCAACTACATCCGGACGTAATTGATTTCGAAGATCAAGAAGTATATAAAAACGTTTTTGATGATGGAAATTTTGCAGGAGTTTTTCAATTTACTCAAGGTGGTATGCAAAAATTCTGCGGGAACGCTAAACCTAAAAATCTAATTGATATTTCAGCTATTACTAGTATTTATCGACCGGGCCCACTTGGTGCGAATGTAGATAAGATGTATGTAAAAGCTAAGAATAACAACGTTGTTAGTTATGCTGATTTATCCGGTCAAGCTTTAGAATGTTACAAAAAGCATACGAAAGAAACGTTTGGCTATATGATTTTTCAAGAGCAGATCGCACTGCTTGCACACGAATTAGGTCATAATATCACTCTTGATGATGGTAACATGTTACGTAAAATTTTAGTTAAGATTGACGTAAAAAAGGGTATTGAAGGTTTAGACAAAGATAAGAAAGCTAAATTAGCAAAATATCATAAGCAGTTTACTAAAGGCTGCGTTGAAAAAGGAATGACGGAGAAACAAGCAGATGCATTATTTGAAAAGTTTAAGCTATTTTCTAAGTACGGCTTCAACAAATCTCACGCCGTGGCATACAGCATGTTGTCTTATCAGTGTGCATGGCTTCTCAATTATTATCCAACTGAATGGATGGTATCCTTTTTAGATAAAGAACCAGAAAAACGAAAAGAACAAGCAATCAATATTGCGCGTAAAGCTGGTTTTGAGATCAAGGGTGTAGATATTAATAAATCCGGATATAATTGGGATATTGATCCGGACGATGAAAAAGTATTAATTCAGCCCCTTAATTCTATTAAAGGTTTAGGCGATGCAGCCATAACTCAAATTATGAACAATCGTCCATTTAACACAATTGAACAATTATTATTTAATGATGATATTGTATATTCAAAATTAAATAAGAAAGCCTTGCACGCGTTAACATGCAGCGGTGCTCTTGGTTGCTTAGTAGATGAAAGGTTTACAGGCTTGAAACATTTCTGGTCCGCATGCGTGGTTGATTTACCAAGCCCTCGCACAAGGAAACGTTTCAAAAAGAATTTGGAAATGTATGCTCCGGAAGGAAATTTTACCAAGCATGAAAAAATAGAATTTCTTGCAAGCTTGACAGGGCTCTTTCCGTATAATATGATTATAGATGATGATATGGCTGATGCACTTGAGCAACGTGGGATCCCCGCTCTCGGTAATTGGGACGATCAGCTAGGAATGGCATGGTTTATTCCAAGAGAAGTAATTGAAAAACGTACCAAGAACGGTAAGAAATATTGGATCGTTAATGTGCTCGATAACACTAGCGAGTCGACAACTATTCGTTGTTGGGGCGTACATTCAAAAGATAGGATTCATATCAATAGACTTTACGTTGGGAAGTTGGATCGCAATGATAATTGGGGATTTAGTGTGCGCTCGATTTCAAGACAACTAACTCTTATTGCATAAGGAAAAATAATGATTTGTGATTACAGAGGATCTAAACATAACGTACAATTTGTCGAAATTGACAAACTCGTTTTGCAGCAGTCTCGGGTTTTTGAATATGACGAGAACCATCTTGATAATATTGAAAGTAGTATAATTGAATATGGACTGCAGAAACCGGGATTGGCCGACAAAGACGACAATCTTTGGGGCGGAATCCATCGATGTTTAGCATGTAAACGGTTGGGCTGGACACATTTTCCCGTATTGTTAACGACGGCGACCGATAAGATAGAATTGCAACTAAAACAACTTGAACTTAACGCCCAAAACAAGAAACAGCTTACACTGTTTAATAGTGACAACGATCTTTCTTTGGCTGCAGTTAAGATTGCTCGGCTCGCTGCCCCAAAGAGCGGTCAAAGCCTTGAATGGGTTTTGATTAAAAACTTTAATGATGTTTGGTGTAAATTTAAAAAGTTTCGCAATCCTAATAAAAAGCCGTTAACCAATAATGAAATGAAAACTAATGAATATAAAGCGGCACTTCAAAATGCCAGAATGTATGCCGGATGTGAAGCAACTAATGTGATTGGAATTCCCACAACCGGGTTGAAACAATATCTTAAAGAGCAATCACCTGAATCTGAATTTGTTACTGTTTCTCAAACAAACGTTGGCAATACCGCTAGCCCTTTGGGGGAATATGTTTCAAAAATTCAAGAGAATAATCCGTCTTCATGGCGCGAAATATTGATGACAAAACGAGTTTGTGTAACTCCATATGTTACTAAAAGTAATTTATACACGATTGAAGAGTTACACAAATTTTATGTTAGCGCCCGAAAACGCGCCTTGGCTTTTAAATCGCGCTGGGCAATGGCTGGTGTAGAAATCAACGTATCAATGGCATATTTGGGACAAATTAAAGACATCGACGAATATAAAACAATCAGATTTATAAAGCTTTAAAAATGAATATAACAATAGAAAATGCTAGCTTTTTCCGCGAATTAATCGCAGATTGGGACAAGTTTTTTAATCAAATTCCAGATGCTCTTACCGCAAATGGTGGATTTTTTGCTGGTGGTTTGATCCGTCGTGCTTTACAAAAGGGTTCGTTTTACAATGTATTCGCAGCCAAAAACGTTGATATGTTAGGCATGCTTTCAAGTAGTTGGTTACATCAGACACCGGATGCATTTACTTCCGAAACATATCAATGGCCAGATATCGATATATTCTATCGCACCAAAGCTGGATATGAAGCTGCTTTAAAATGTGTGCAAAGTTATGGCGTCGCTGAAATAGTGACTAGTCGTTATGCAAAAACCATAGAATCACAACTTATTCTTCAAGACCCAAAGGGTAAAGGGAAAAGCTTACTTATTCGGCCCAAACTGCAACTAGTGGGGGATGTGATTGAACACGGCTCTCCGGAAAAGGTGCTTGGGAATTTTGATATATGTAACTGCATGGTTGCTTATGATCCTTTTACTTCCGACGTGTACTATCATGATGCTGTATTTTCAGACGAGTTTAAACTTAATGATGAGTTTACGAGTGAGTTACACGCGTTTAGAGTTGCAAAGTATTTGAATTTATATAATAACAAAATATCTAAGGCCAGTATTCCGCTTCTTCAAGCTTGGGCAACACAAAGAACGATAGAATTACAGACAGAAATCAAAGAACGTGGAAAGGAAGGTATTTCACTTAGACACCCAGACAAACCTTTACAAGATTACTTGGCTTTAGTGACAGATCCAATGCTCGCGCATGTATTTGATTACAAACATTATTTAACCTTTGCGGCAATCCCAAGGTTATTTAGATATATTCGTGGTGGATTTAAAACTCAGAACGATCTTCTAAAACATTTTGGACGGACTTTTGCCGGTCGACCAATTGTAGAACTTACACCACAGTTAGAAATACTGCTTATTAGTTGGTGGAAAATACAACGAGATAGCGTTCCGGAAGTTAAAATTGTTAGTACACCCATTATAGCTAAACCACGTAAACTTAAAGCTAAATGGACTGCAAATCCGGCTATTACGGTTGATAACACTGCGTTTAGGAACACTTTAATTGAAAGTATAGCAACTAATGCGCGCAAACATATGGATTATGAAATTTTAAAGGAGATGATCGATGAAAGTAAAGCTACTCCGTGAAGGAGCTAAAATGCCAGAGCGAGCACACCCAACTGATGCAGGCGCGGACGTTTTCTATTGTCCTAACGGCAGGCAAGCATCTGCAAGATATGATGAAGATAGGGGTGGTGTGCTCATTCCACCTCGTATGTCGGTTGTAATTCCAACCGGCATAAGTGTCGCCGTGCCGGTTGGGTACATGTGGGAAATTAAAAACAAGTCGGGAATCGCTAGTAAACAAAATTTAGTTGTAGGCGCATGCGTGATTGATTCCGATTATCGTGGAGAGATATATATAAATCTTCATAATATAGGAGTGGAATCTCGCCTTATAATGCCCGGGCAGAAAATCGCACAGGGTGTTTTAATTGCAGTTAATTGCTGCGAGTTTGAGGAAGTTAAAGAATTAAATGATACCGTCCGTGGAAGCGGTGGATTTGGAAGTACAGGAGTATAAAATGTATTTATGGGAAAAGATTATATTTGGAACCGTCGCAGCCACGCTGGTTGGAACATTATTGTTTATATTTGTGTGGGTTGTACCTAACACGGTAAAGTGTTCTAATGAATGTGCTGTACAACAAGATATGCCAATTGGTGATTTTCATGTATGGTATGATGAATGTAAGTGTGAAAATCAATTATTTTCATTTCCCCATGATAATTGGGTAAATGTATATACAAAGGCGTGTGGGCAATAATGATTGAGCGTCATTGTGGTAAGTGTGAGCGATTAGAACAAAAGCGTTGTAATTTAAAAGAACGAATAGTATTACTTGAAGCAATGCTTGAAGGTTTTTTTTGATCCAAGATATCTTTTTAAAGTATCCGGGGATACAGCAATTAAAATATTCACCATTAACCGAGCTTAGAGCAACTTTTATTAACTAGTTATAGTATTGCAGAGGGAGCGACTATAAATGGCTAATAATAACGATAATGATGATTGGTCTAAATGGCGATTGTTAGTATTAAAAGATTTAGAACGTTTAGACGAAAACATTAAATTGTTTGACCCCAAAATTAATTCAATAGTCGAGCAAATTCAAACATCGATTGATAATAAATTTGACAAATTGGAACAAAAATTAGAAAACGATTTCAACAAAAGGTTAAGAGACTTAGAAGTTGCGATGATTACTCTCAAAGTTAAGGCTTCAACCATTTCTGCTGTTGTTGCGGTAGCTGTTAGTGTTGGTCTTTCATTGTTTAAAATATATATAGGATAAAAAATGCTTGAAGAAAGAATTTCGAAACTAGAGAATGAATTTAAAACGTTTAAATATAAGGCAATAATCTTTCCTGCCGTTATTTCATTTATTGTCAGTTTGATGCTGTGGAACATACTAGTTTAAATTGAATACGTTTGTATGTTAACCCGTGATTAATACTAATTAATATATGCAAATAAAATCACTCCTTCACTCATGGCGCGATACATTAGATTTAGATGATGGTTATTTATTTGAATCTAGAAAATCTGATGCGATAGCTAAATACCCAAAAATTACAACAGATATTCATACTATGGTGGATCGGGATCCTACCAATAACAATAAATATTTGCCTTATTTTGCAAAAGTTTATGGTAGTATATATGAAAAAATGTGGAAAACCGTGTATGATGATAGGCTCGCGATCGAGCGCCGTCTTGCAGGCCCCTTCCGGGCGTTGGTAGATATCCGCGAAGATGCCAAGAAGTACACGGACAGCGAAATGCGACATAAAGCTTCTTCTTTTATGTATGATATCATATTTTTTCATAACCACCAAAACCTATTTGAGCATAGAGATATATTCAAATATTTTACTATAGAATCTCTAAGGACCGCCTGCTCGTCGGCAGAGCATAAACTTGAACAACGAGAAATGGAAAAACAATTAGCTAAAACAGCCAAACAAGGTGCTAGTGCTGTCTATTATGAACATAATATGATTGTTAGAAGAATCACATCGCATGCGGCCAGCGCATTATATGGTTTAGGCGCGCAGTGGTGTATTTCGCAACGTGATAATCCGAGTTATTGGAATGATTATGAAAAACAGGGCAGTGCCTTTTTATTTCTAGAATTAAAAAACAACCCGCCAAGACAAAACAAACAAAAATTTGCTTTTCAATATACCACTAGTGGTTTAGAAGATATATATAATGAAGAAGACCACTCTGCAGCGGTTGATGAATTAAAACCAGCTTTACATGAACATTTGATTCGTGATTCTAAAGACAAAAAATCTTTAGAATTAATTTTAAATGTAATTGGTTTTTTTGATGAAGCACATGCGTCAGATTTAGAAGAATTAGCAGAGAACCACGGCCCCGCTGTAGCTGAAGCATATGAAAGAATACTTCTTACAACATATGGTTATGATGATATATCTGATATGGATATGCATTTAGATGAAATAATAACAGATATTACTGATCATATGGAACACAATATAGATTCCGACCCGCCCGGGCCTTCTTGGGATGAGGTTATAAGTGCCGCTGAAACTGAATTTAATGCCAATATAGAACATTTATATCACTATTTTGAATTACAAGTAGATGGTGATATTGATTTTCTTTCATGGTCGTTTTCATATACAATTAATGCTGATGATCTTGATGAATTACCGTGGCTGAATGAAGATGCAGAACACGATGATGAAATTGAAGAGGCTGTTACAGAATTTAATTGGACTTATCATCCGGATGAAATTGAAGTATATAACGGTGAAGTAGAGTTACGTTGGCTTGAATTACAAGTAGATGGTGATATTGAAGACCAATTAAATGATTTATATTATTATGCTAAAGAAATTGATTCTGATATAGGTATGCTATTTGATAATATCGTAGAACACTTAAATGATGCTAATCTTTTACGAAATGCTAATTCTGTAACTATTGAAGAAAAAATATTAGCATTAGAAAAGATGCTTAATAATTTTGAATTAACATTTGAAAGCAATATTATATTTGCAAGAACCGAATTAGTATATGATTTTGAACTTTTTAAACGCGAATTAGCTAAAAAGATTGATATTACTAGTTTAGCAGATTGGGGCGAGACCGCGCCGCCGAGTGTTTGGCTTACAGCATCAAATACAGATAAAATGATACAAGAATTTTTAACAGATTATTATAAAAAGTTATTTAATGCATTAGCTAAAGCCGACTCCAAACAAACCGATTTATTTGGTAAAGATTCACCTCAAAGTGATTTGTTTGGAATAATAGACAAACAAAAATTCAAAATATACACCCCGCCAAGATTGGTAACGGCTCCAGCCGCTGATAGAAAGAAAATTAAAGTAATCATAAATTTTGCAGTTGGTGAATATTCAAAAGATGATAATGAAGAGCCCATTTTCACGTTACAAAATTCGCTACATTTACTGAAATTTATTAACAACAATACAAACGATGTATTAGTTAAACCGGTTTTTACCGGTATGATCGCCGCGAGTGTGGAAACAAACAAACACTTGAAAGAAACGAAAACTATTAATTTCCATGATGTATGGAAAAACTTTCTTAAGTAAGAGGAAATATGACAAACAAGTTTGGTAGAAAAATTGCAAGACAAAATGCGAAACAGGCCAAGAAGCGTTTAGAGAAAGAAGTAACTCAAAAAATGAATATGTTTGACAAACTACCAGATAATTGTCTTACATGTGAAAAAGAATTTGACAAACAGGACAAAGCTATGGTACAATCATGGTATACAGTTGTGTACAATGAAAAGAAAATTGTACGTTTATACTGCCCCGAGTGCTGGGAAAAAGCACAGGAGATTTTACATGACTTCCGAGAACGAACAGAACACAAACTTCAAGATCACCGTGGAGGAAGTGATTGAACACGAAGATGGTTCCGCAACCGTCGTGTTCGAAGCCTCTGATGAATTTTATGATTGGTGGCTTAAAGAAGAAGGCCTAGAAGAGTTTGATCAAACCCGGTTTCAAGAGTGGTTCATCAAAAGTGTTAAAGCAGGCTTAGACATAATGGAAGAAACAAATGAATAAAGAAGCAGTGAACCATCCGAGTCACTATAATACTGGGAAATATGAAGTAATCGATGTTATTGAAGACTGGGGTTTGGGATTCAACGACGGCAACGCAATTAAATATATTGCGAGACACAAACACAAGGGTAGACCTCTTGAAGATTTAAAAAAGGCTGCATGGTACATCGAGCGCCTTATTAATCATTATGAACGATTAGAAGATCCGGTATGTACGCATACGGTACACCCAACACCCCACCAAAATTTACATCAAAAAAGCTGGGCAACATGTGAAGAAGCAGTTTATTATATAACTGCGAATCGACATGACCCAAATCTGTACAGAGTTTTTCATAGTTTAGAAGAACAAAAGTGGAAAATAGCGGAAAGACCACCAGAATGAAACAAGCTTTAAGTTACGATGATGTGCTTGTTGTACCACAACACTCAGATATTAAATCAAGACAAGAAATTGATATTGGTATTACACTAGGTGTTGAATATGATTTGGCTTTACCTATTTTTTCTAGTCCAATGGACACAGTAACTTGGGTTGATATGGCCATAGCGATCGAACACGCTGGCGGGTTAGGAATATTACATCGATATTGTACTATTGAAGAACAAGTTGATGCTTATAAACAATGTTCGAAATCCAACGCTTATCCCGGCTGTGCTATCGGTGCAACTGGAGATTATAAAGAAAGGGTTAGAGCTTTAAGAAGCGAAGGTTGTTTATTATTCTGTGTAGACGTAGCTCACGGTCATCACACCAATGTTGCAGAGGTTATTCAGTTTTTAACCAGTATCGATGTATACATAATGGCGGGTAATGTAGCTACAGCAGAGGGCTATTGGTTTTTGGCCAACGCAGGCGTGGATATTGTCCGTGTCGGCATCGGTGGTGGGAGTATATGTTCGACCCGAATTCAAACCGGCCATGGCATGCCGACGCTGCAAAGTTTATTGGATATTAAAAGCAGTAGAACAACAATTAATCATTGGAATGATCCGGAACCTTTTGAAACACGTTTAAAGCCCGGGCCGGTTATTATTGCAGACGGTGGAATAAAAACTAGTGGTGATATTGTAAAGGCCTTTGCAGCCGGTGCAGATTTAGTTATGCTTGGCTCGTTACTTGCAGGTACAGACGAAGCCCCGGGCCACAAGATTGAGACAGGCCAAGGTGTCATGAAAGAGTACCGAGGGATGGCGTCAGCGGACGCACAGAACGCTTGGAGAGGTTACGTCGGGTCAGAGGAAGGCGTTGCCGCCTTGGTGCCTTATAAGGGATCTGTAGGCAACATATTGAAATCCTTAGCCAAAGGGATTCGTTCAGGCCTTTCGTATTCTGGTGCCAGAACAATATCAGAATTTCAAAAGAAAGCACAATTAATCCAACAAACTTCTGCTGGACAATTTGAAAGTTCGACACACATTTATGCCAGAAGTTAAACAAATATATTTTGAAGAGCTGGAAGCTAGACATTTACAGTTAGCTGCAGCAGTCAAATATGATAAACTATCAATACCAGAGTTTCTTAGATTAATGGTGTATGGTTACGTTAGTGGTGATCCAAATATTAGACAATATATTGAAACCGCTAAAGAAGTACAACATAGAAACTCTAAAGCCAAACGTAAAATTACTCAAAGAGAGGCAACCAAAGGTGCAGAAATTTGGGATGATTTTAATATTACTGAAGACGAAAAGCGAGAGCTATTCGATATAATAGAAAAGGAAAACAGCTTATGATTGGATGTGCTAAAGATTGCATGAAGCATAAAATACCCTGTCAAATTAGCGAATGTCGATTACATATTGAATATGAAGAAGACCAAAATTGTACATTAATTGCGGTTAAAAAGAATAATGTATTGACATTAGAAGAGATAGGAAAAAGATTAAAGCGGTCAGCAGTACGGATTAAACAAATTCAAGATGGCGCTTTAAGGAAGATGGCAAAACGTTAAGCTTTCAATGGCGTTTTAAATATTTTAAAGACTATTTATTAACGTAAACCGAATTTACAAGGAGATTCGTACAAATGAGTAAATTATTAAACGAAACAACTGTTGCCCGCTGGCATAAGCTAGCTAAGATCAATGAGGGTGTTTCCAAAAACTTCCTGAAGGAATTGGGAGAACTACCCCCTCCGGAAGAAGATGAATTGGGGGGCGAACTAGGTGGCGGTGATGAACTACCGATGGGCGACGAAGCACCAATGGATGATCTTGGCGACGACGGTGAAGTTAGTATGAGCGAAGAAGATGTTACGGCGTTAGTCGATGATATCGCTTCAGCAATTGCAACACACACTGGCGTGGAAGTCGATGTAACCAGTGATAGCTTGGGCGCTGATGATCTAGAAGGTGATTTAGGCGGCGAAGAAGAAATCGCACCCGAAGGCGAAGAAAGTCTTGACATGGGCGACGAAATGGGTTATGATGATAGTGGTGATGAAGAACTAGAAGGTTTGGCTGAAGCACTTAAAAACGCTAATATTAAGGTGCTCGATGACAAAAAGATTGTTAACGAGATTACCAAGCGTGTAACCAAACGAATTCTTGCTGCTATTAAAAGCAACTAATCCTCTCTCACCTTAAGGTGACATGTACGAATTTCTTTTATTTTTCGGGGGTATAGCCTCTTACAAATTCTTATCCTATGCATTACGTATGAAGAAAGACTTTTCTTTCTTTTTACGTACGTACAAATTAATACTCAAAATGACAATCTTTTTGCT
>Ga0208156_1000569_pt1 | contig 13504 bp, 24 predicted proteins | sample 1_EtaG_FD_184073 | JGI IMG/M metagenome (GOLD analysis project Ga0208156, IMG submission 184073) | Marine viral communities from the Subarctic Pacific Ocean - 1_ETSP_OMZ_AT15124 metaG (SPAdes) (version 2) | ecosystem: Environmental > Aquatic > Marine > Oceanic | place: Pacific Ocean | collected...
ACCCGCTCGGCGCTTTCGCCCTTGTTGATGAACGAGACATACTCGACAGGATTCTGGATCACTAGCCGGGTGCCGTCCACGAAGACGCGCCACGCTCGCAGGCTGCGCCCAGTATCGACTGGGAAGCTGCTAAAAATGTGCTCTTCTACGCCATCGGCTATGGTTCGCAGCACCTCAGCGATGCGGCCGATCGTGTCTGCGGTGAGGCTGGCTTCATTGAATCCGAGCCGCTGCCCTGCGTCTATGCTGAAGTCTACCGCGCTCACAGGAACCACCCCGCGATCACTGTCTCCATCTCGCCCGCCACCTTGTCCCAGTCGTCACGAAGGAACCGCTCGACCTTCTTCACGCCTCGGCCCCTGGGCTCGTCTGCTTTGCGTGCGTGCTCGGCGTAGGGTACTTGCGAGAAGACCACCGCGCTCGTGCCTTGGATCTTCCAGTTCCAGCCAGCAGCGAAGCGGCCAGACTTGACCGGCAACGGGCCTTCTGTCTGCGCGGCTGGGATGATGCGGCCAGAAGCATCGCGCAGGCGTGGCTTGCTGCGGCGATGGCGTACCACTGAGCCGAAGTCCTCAGCGCGTACAAAGAGATCATACCGTCCCTCACTGCGGGCCAGTGCATTGGTCAACTCCTTCATCCGCTCCGGTGTGATCTCCAGATCGTCGATCGTCTCGCGGAGGTCTTTGCTCAGTGCCTTGATCTGTGTCATGAGCCCGCCAGATCAAACGCTGACAAGATGCCCAGGTCGATGTCCCAGACCAGCCACTCGCGCGAGCCGCTGAGCCGCTCTCTGTCTGACCAGTCGGTGATTGATAGGCTCGCCCGCGCTGCGTTGCTGCTGTTGCGGATGGCGCGCTCCAGTGCATCGAGGTTGTCAAGCGCCGCGTCTCTGGTGGTCTCGCGATCCTTCGGGTTGATGCGGTGCGCGTAGGTCAACCGAACTGACCACTGCTTGCTAACCGTAGTGGCTCGCCTGCCTCGGCTCCCTGAGTCCTTGCCGCTCAAGCTGGCGATCGACCAATATTGGTGGGCCCTTCCTTGCGGCCCCGCTTCGAGGTCGATGTGTGCAGACTCGGACACGCCAGAAGCCGCACCAAGCAACGTGCTCAGATTGGCGCGTAGGCTGCTACGGTCTAGCGCGCCAGCGCTCATCAGTACGCCCGCCCTGGCCCGCCAAGGTAGACAGCGCTCGGCCCGGCTGTGCCTTGCTCGTCTTCGGTGACTAGCCCGTCCTCGTCGGTGTCATAGGTCAGCTTAAGCCGCGCCCACTCCTGCTCATATCGGCCAAGGTGGTGCTCGGCCATGTCGGCCCACTTGCCGTCACCCACGCTTGACGCTGCATCGTTGAAGAGCAGGTAGGCCGCGAGGTGCCGGTGACAATCGAAGAGCGCGAAGTCGGAGAGGATCAGATAGGGACGGCGACCTACCGCAAGGAGCCTGCGCTGTATCATGTCCCAGGCTTGATCTAGGAAGTCGGCCAGAGTCTGGCCCGAGGCCAGCAGGCTGCTCGCGTCTTGATGGATCGCGCTCAGGTCGGCGGGTGTGACTGCCGGGTGTAGCTCGCGCCGCACCAGAGCCGCCGCCCGTTGGAAGGAGTGCTCTTCACTGCCGATGGTTAGGTCCCAGACGATCAACCAGTCATCGCCAAGGCTGATCGTGGTAGGCAATACGCCAGCGGTGAGCGTGTAGGTTGCAATGTCCGCCGTGACTGTCACCGCCTGCGCGTCTACCAGCTTCGAGCCGCTGCCCTTGTAGACGGTCACAGTGCCAGACGCTGGCGCGGTGAGCGTGCTGCCGCTGTATACCGGGCACTCGATGATCTGCGTTCTGTTTCTGACGATGAAGTCGGGCAGGGCGTGCTTGTGGCTGTATGCTGTCTGTTGAGGCATCAGAGGATCTCCACAGTATCGAACCAGCCGCCCTCGGCCATATCTGCCAGCGTATACAGCGCCGCGCGCTCGACGTCTGTCAGCAACATGGATAGGTCAATCTCGCAACCATGGGACCACGACCAGACGACGCCCGGCACCGGCACCGCCCCGCGCCCGTCAAGGTGGCTGAGCGCCTCGACAACTCGATCGGTTGCTGTCGCCGGGTGCGGGTAGCCCGTCGCTGCTGACAACTCAGCCTCGCGCGCCCTGGCGGCTCCCGCTGTCTCTAACACTAACCAGCGCATCAGTGACCCATCCTGACGCTGTATCGGTCTGCTAGATAGTCTTCTGTTATGCCGATGTCCTGAGCGCTGAGCGCGCCATCAAAGATCAACACCTCGGAGATCGCGCCGTCCCAATACTCAAGGTTGGCGTTTCCCTTGCCAAGCTCAAGAGTGGTCGCTGACGAGCCCAGGCCCGGCCCGCCTGACACCGTTGATCCCGCCACGCCGTTGATCCTGGCGGTGATGTCTCCAGAGTCACAGACTCCCGCCATGATCGCGGCATCGCCCTCGCCATGTGAGTCGTCTCCATGCCCCACGAAGTGGCCGCTGTTGTAATAGCCGAACCCAAGCCCGTCGCCAGCCTCGTCGGAGACTCCGATATACAACCAACTCCCGCCGCCCACCGGAGCGCCCAGAGCGCCGCGCGCCGAACGCAGCAACGAACTCCTGCCCCACGACCAGCCCCGGACCACCAGCAAGATCGTCCAGTCGGCCGGGTCGTTGAGCATCGCATACAGATCCGCACCGCCAAAGACGTCATCCGATCCATCGAATACCATCTCTGGCCGCCCGCCCTGGCCGGATGCCCTCAAGGCTGGCTGATTGCCTGCTGTCGCCTGTGCGAAGTCGCGACCGCGCCCGCCCATGTCGCGCCACTTGGAGACGGTCGATCCGTTGCTCTCTACGCCAGCGTCAGCCCGACACCAGACCAGCAAAGGGGTGCTCAGGTGTCGAGGATCGAACCCTTGCGCCGGGTGCTCTGTCTGCACCTGCGGGCGTGGTACAGGCTGCTCCTGCTTCGGATGCTTGCGGAAGACCGCGCCCATATCTATCTGCCGTCGTCTATATACAGCGTGACCGACATGTCCGTCCCGGTCTCGCCGGGCGTGATCGTGATATACGGCTGCTCAAAGATCGGCACAGGCGAAGCGAGTAGATCGCTAAGCGTCTCCTCGTCCGAGCCGAAACCGAAGTCCCCGCTGTACAACTCTTCACCGCCGCCTGCCACAGTCAACGTGCTGTCCTTGTACACCTTGATCGTTATGGAATCGCCGTTGCCTGCTGTGTTGTCCGTCAGCGTTGCGCGCAGTCCCAGCAGTCTACCCTTCGGGATGACGTCGCCGCCGCCCTCAGTAACCGCTGTGGCTGCGCTCTCGCTGGCCGCTTGATTGGAGAAGCTCGCCGCGTCTACGTTATAGATCGCCATTGTCTAACCCTCCAAGGGTGGGCTAAGAGATGGTCAGAGTGCCGATCGACACGTTGCCAGTAGAGTACTTGGCCTTGAACTTCAGATCGTTGGATCCTTCATCCAGGTAGATCACAACCTCGTTGTTGACCAGGTCGTCGTTGTCTGGCGCAGCGTCTAGGCACTTGATGAACACCTGTCCATCATCGTCAACCTTCACGCCGTGATTGATATGCTTGCTGCCTTTGGCCATTGTTACCCGCTCCTGTGGAGACCCTTGCGGGTCGGGTGGTTAGTCTCGCCTATGCCCCTTCGGGCGCTCTGATTTCTCGCCATGGTACACGGCCCTCACCGCTTTGCGGGCCTTATCTCTGGCCCAGCGCGGATCTGCTCCGTGCTTGATAGATCGCCGGATCAGCGCGTCCATCGTCTTCCGTCCTTCGGGATGCTCGCCACTCATGGGCTGGCCTCTTCCTGCATGCGCTTGCCCTTGACCCTGCGGCGGGCCTTTGGCTTCTCGTCGCTCAGGTGCGCGGGCTGTGCTGCAACCATCGCATCAAGCCGGGCACGCTCTCGAACGAGTCGCCCTGCTACTACTTGATTATGTGGCGCTGTGGCTGCGCTGCCTTCGAGTCTCTCTACTCTTGATTCTTGCTTGTGCATCTCTAGCTGGTAGACCTGCTTGCTCATCGGCGAGCAGATCCCAGCGGTCACGAGGTGCCGCCTGAAGTCGCGCCATCCCTCGTCGTCGTGGTCCCAGAAGACGCGCCCGCCGACTATGCTGGCCTCGTCCCAGATGCTGAGATAGACGCGCCCGCGCCCTTGCTTGGGCACCTCTTGAACGTACCACTTGAAGTCACCAAGGCGATCGTCGCTCGGTCTCACTACGTGCCAGCCGTTGCGGTTCATCTGAGCAACTGCCAGATCTGTACCGCCTCCGTCAGTGACTCCGTTACAGCCGGGATCGAGGTGGAGCTTGGACGGGACCGGCAACCACTCGCCATCCTCAAAGGACCAGCAGTGTGGGTGCACCATGAACCAGAACCGAGCGCGAGCCTTCACGCTACGCGGCAACTTGTGCTGCTCGCTTGTGGCTGTCTCTGTTACTCGCTGACCAATGATCGCTGACATGTGATCTCGTTCCTCCGGTTGTGACTAAGGCACCGGGCGAGCGGAGGAAGGCCCGCCCGGTGCCGTCGTCTGATTGCTAAGCGTCGGTCGTAATGTTGACGCCTCGTGCGTTCTCAAGCAGCCCGACAGCCACAAAGGCGTGGCCGACAACCCGACTGATGCCAGGATCGCCCGCTCTCACGAACTCCGCATAGACGGGGCTCTGAGACGGTGCGGCGATGCTGCCGGGCATGGCAGCGCGTGCGCTGGCTTCTATATAGGCAACGCAGCCCGGGCCAAACATCGCGCCGATCCGATTGCCGCCGCTCGATGTGATCGAGTCACTAGAGAAGATGTCAACGCCTAGCAGGTTGCCCTGATAGCCGGGACCCTTGATCGCTAGCTGCTCGGCGGTGCCGGGCATAAACTGCATGGCTCCACCCTCAGACCTGAGCGAGGTACGGAGATCCGTTACCTGCACAGGAGCCAAGACGGCTGTCCAGGGTCCAGTAACAAGCGCCTGCTGGAGTGTCGCGGTAGCGCTGTAGAAATCATCAACGGTCATATCAGCGCCAGGGGTGCCAACGTTCGCGGTGATGGTATCGGTAACGCCGCAGAGCAGATCGGTGAAGCGCAACTCATAAGCCTGAGCCATCTTCGCCGCGAGCCCCTGAAGGTCAAGCTGACCGGGTGCGCCGACGATGCTGTGTAGATCGCTCATGCCAAAGCTGATGATCTGGTGTGCCACTGTCAAACTCACCGATCCCACAGTCACGGCGGTGTTGTCGTTCGCAGTCGTCTCGTCACCGCCGCTCTGTGCAGCCATTGCGAGATCAAAGTCAACCGTTCCGGTGGTCAGCGTGGCAGATCCAGATCCGCCGATGTCGCCCAAGTTGGTTGCGACCGCGCGGAGGCTGGTCGGGTCCATGAGCAATTCGTGCAAGAGCTTGTTGTAGATCTCGGATGCGCGTGTGTCAGCGCCCGAGCCTGTGAGGGTAATTTCGTTAGCCATTGTGAGCAGTTCCTTATCTTAGACGCAGCGCGCCTGATGTTTATATGTCGGCCCTTATCGCCCGAACTGCCCGGCGGCGGCGTGGCCCCTTGTGCCGATCTCCTAGCGCCCGATTATGCCCGGCGACGGCTGAGGTCGGCCCGTCAATGCTAAGCGCCCTGCGGCGCTGGTGTCAATACTTTAGGCTCGCAAGGATGTCAGCCTTCTGCGCGCTCCAGTCTGCTGCGCTCATTTGCGCGTACTGTCCAGGCGTGTAGGTCTGCGGCGCGGGCGGTGTCGGCTGTGCTCCGTTGTTCGCCATCGGCTGCGCGGGTGCGGCGGGCTGTGCTGCTACCTCTGGCGCGGGCGCTGTTGCCTGGCCCGGTGCGAGGTCTGCGATCATTCCCTCGCGGTTAGCTTCCCACCAGTCGCCCCATGCCTGCGCCTTGTCGCCCTCGGCCTTGACGTGCTGTTGATGCTGGAATAGCGCGAAGTCACGCACGCTGCCCTTGGTGACTCCAGCCTCAAGCATGCTGATGTGCGCGGTGCTGGTGCTGTTGCTGTTGGTCAGATCGGTGCGCGCCTTGTCAAGCTCAGCGCGGAGATCTCCGATGCCTTCCACCTGGGCCGCGAACTGGTCGCGCTCTTTGGTGGTGGCTTTGATGCTGGCCTGCAACTCTGCCAGTTGCTCGGTGAGGGTCTTGCGCTGAGCCTCTGCGGCCTTGCGCTTCTCGACCTCGGCCTTGAATCGTTCCTCTGGGATCATCGGTACATCACTCACTGGTCACGCCTCCTGCTGCGGGATACAGGGCCCGCTCTTGTCTAACTCGCTCAAGGTATGAGGCTGCCTCTTCACGAGTCCAGCCGGGATTCTCCGCTAGGATGACATCGACGATCGAGCGGGTGCCGAGAGCGATCCCCGCCTGCGCCTCTTCGAGCCTCGCCTTGCGCTCTTCCGTGGTCAGCGCGATCTGACTGTATCGCAGATTGTAGCCATCCTCTGGTAGAGACGTTCCCGCCATCGCGTTGCTCAGCGAGGCAGCCAGAGCCAACACGCGCCGATCGCCGTCCTCGAATTGCGGCATCATGGCGCGGGTGCGCTCTCTGATGAACTCGCGCTTCAGGCTGATAGCGTAGCCGCTTGCCTGCCCTGATTGCTGAAGGTCTGCCGGGCTGATGCCTGCCGCAATAAGCCCGCCGTGCTCGTAGGATTGGATCGCCATTTGTAACCGCTCGGGATCACAGCCTGCCGCCCATTGGAGCGCCTGGACTGGCCCGCCTGTGTCGCTGTCGATCATCAGCATCGAGGTGGGATCGTTGGGCACCTCGCGCCGGGCGCTCTGGCCCTTGACGTTAACGCCTCGAATGGAGCCGCCTGACAGCCCTCGGATTGGGTGACTGGCGTCCCTGATTGCATAGCAGAGAAAAGAATTTAGAGCCGCGACCGTCAGCGTCAGGTCAACCATCTCCGCGCCTGTGAAAGCATCCCAGAGTCCAGAGCCGCCGCCCTCAGCGTGATAGAGCACGAAGGGCAGTGTGGGATCTGTCCCGCCTAGAATGTAGGGATACTCCCCGCCGCTGAACGATCCGCCGAGCACCTCTGCGCTGATGTCTGTGCCCTTGCTGGGATCGGGTCCGTTGGGCTCGATGACCTTGTAGCTGGGCTCTTGAGGATCTCGCACGTCCAACACATCCCAGGTCCACCGGGCTTCTCGCTTGCCGTTGCGCTCAAGGGTGCGGATGCGGGCCTCGACTACGACAGCAGGATCTGCTGGTCGGTCAGGAGTAGCCGAAGCCCAGACCATATCCGAAGGAACCACGCGAAACTGTAGCCCGCTGTCAGTCCAGGCAACGCGCACCAGACCCTCACGCATGCCCACTACCTGCCGCTGATTGCGGCCCAGTACGGACCATAGCTCGGCGGCGCGCAGTTGCTGGCGGAAGTCATCCAGCCCGCCCTCTGCTACGGCTTGGTGCTCCACTGTGGGCGCCTCGGCGTAGAGCTTGGACAGTTGATCGACCAGCGCCCTGAGCGGGTTGCGGCTGAGGTCTCGGAAGCCTAGCCGGGCCGCTGTGTCTTGGCTGAAGAATGAGCCGATCCGGTCGTCGAGGTCTTGCCGCCACCATCCTTCGAGGATGCGGCGCCGCTGGCGTGAGTGCTCGCGCCGGGCCTCGTCGCCAGGATCTGGTAGCGGTGGTCTCTGTTGCTGGATGCGCGGATCTGTGAGGTTGTTCATGTCCTACCTAACCCGCAAAGACTGTACGCCCTTGCTGCGGGTGTCAAGGAATGATCGGCCAATGTAGCGCGCGGCGTCGAGTGCGTGCGTGAGGTCTTTGTTTCTCTGGTCGCCGCCCGGCCCGCGCCAATGACGGAAGCCGTTGATCAGGTGTTTGCATCGAGGATGGACCCGCAAATCCCCTTTGACTTGCGCCGCGTGGATGAGGCGCGAGGTGTAGATGATCGAACCGGGCCCCTTGCGCGCTGGCTTGATCTTGAACGGCGGCGACGATTCTGGCCTGCCACACTGGCGGGCTATGCTCTCTGTCATCAGCGCATTGATCCCGAAACCGGCCTGAGATTTGCCTGCCGAATTGTGATCGCCGACGGCGATGTCAACGGCCTCAGCCTGAAGCCCTGCCCGCTCCAACATATCGAGGATCGCCAGCGCGTCTGCGTCGATCCCTGTGTGTCCTGGGCTAACGTACTCGTCGAGGAACCAGATCTTGGGATGGTTGGGATCGCTCAACTCAGCAGCCACCAGCAGCGCGCACTCCTTGCCAGCGTCCTCGCCGTGATCGATTCCTATGCCGATCGAGACCTCGCCGGTGGGTAGGTCCTCGCTGACCATGGACGAGTCCCAGCTTGCGAAGTAGCGATCGAGCGAATCCGCCTCCCACGCTCCACCGATCACTTGGCTGCGCTGGCTCGGCAGGCAGACGTTGATCGCCTCTTCCACCTGGGCCTCAGTCATCCAGGGGCAAGCCTCCGCGCTCAGGCTGAAGTGTGTCTCACTCAGCACGCCGCGCTCTACCTCATCCTTGAGCCATCCCACCGGACGCCCAACTGGAGTGAGCGTGAGGTACATGCTGCCGCCCGTCTGCACCAGACGCGAGGCGCTCTCTGCGTAGGCGGTCTCCGTCGGAGGCTCGTCGATCCAGACCAGATCGAGCGTGGCAGACGCAAGGGCTAGCCGGTCCTGCTCGGCGGTGACGAAGACGATCCGCGACCCGTTGGCAAAGCTCACCGTATTGTGCTTGAAGCCGCGGACCGGGTGAAAGCTGCAATCACTCGCCAGCATGCGAGGCGTCAGGAAGTCGTATACCTTCGCCTGCACCACCACCGACTGCCGGAAGCTGTGACACAGCACGCGCACCTCGATCGGCGGAGGCTTCACGTCCTGATAGGGGTGTTGGCCCAGGCAGCGTGAGACCGTCTCATATGCGGCTACAAGGGTCTTGCCCGACTGCGAGGGTGCACGCAGTAGCCGGAAGCGCTCAGCGTCCATCAGGAAGGCCCTGTGCGGTGGTCCTGGGGTATAGCGTGCAAGGGGTGAAGCGCGCAGACGGCGCAGGGCTGTAGCTGCGGTCACCCCTCGCCGCCATCCTTGAGGGCTGCGATCTGCCGTAGCTCTTCGGCGCTGAGGTCCTGGGCCAACTCCCGCAGCAGTTGCGGACGGTCGAGGGCCGCGATCTCGTCATCCTGCTTCGGTGGTGGTTGGTCGAGGCCTACGATCCGCTGCTCCAGGTTCAGCATTGCCGCCGCTGGTCCGTGCTTGCCTGCGTCCAGTGCGGCCCGACAGTGACCGCGCAAGCGCTCCAGAAACTCAGAGCGCCGCTCCTCGAGGTCGCGGGCCGACAACTCTGTCTTGCCACGCTGGATGATCTTCTCTCGGTACTCATAGACCGTGCGAGTGGTGACGCCCAACTCTGCCGCGAGGTCAATGGCGATCTGCATCGACCAGCCACGATCCCCTATGCGCTGCTGTACCGCAGCCAAGCGAGATTCAACCACTGCTGCAGATGTGCCCATGTGCCTCTTATAGTGAGGGTCCTGCCCCACAGTCTATGCACAAGCGCGCCGATGTCCAGAACCAGCAACGCCCGCCGAAGCGAGCGCCGTGGCCTGAGCGGGGTTGGTGGGTTAGCTGTTGTCCATCTCGGCGTAGTAGGCATCCTCGGCGGCGGTGCAGTCGCGAACCTCGGTGCGGGTCGTGCCGTAGGTGCGGCGGGCGACGGGAGCCAGGCGGGCGGCGAGGGCGCGGCGGTCGGCGGCGACCTTGGCGGCCTCGGCGGCGGCCTCCTCGTCCTGGCCCAGGAGGGCGTCGAGGGCTGCGTCGGTAAGGTCGGTGATGTCGATAAGGTTGGTCATGTTCTCAGTCCTCCGTGCGGCTTGATTGCCTCAACTGCAAGTAGAATAACATGTGCACACTTACTGTCTATAGGTAAATACACTTTTATTGCATTTAGGTGCATTTAGTTGAGCAGCCTAGCTTCTAGCCTTCCGGCATAGGCTGCGGTCCAGCGCGACCAGACGATCCGCGAACCGTTGATCCGTCTCGGCGCGGTTCGCTCTCAACTGCTCCCACTTGGCTAGAAGGCACTCCCGGCAGGTGATCTCTTCGGGCCGTCCGGAGACGTTGCGGCCTGGGGTTGCCCCACAGGACGCCTTGTTTGTGGTCAGATCGAAGCCCTGCGCCCTGAAGTGGATCTTCATCGTCTAGCCTTCCGGTATTCTCCGCGCTCTATCTCTGCTTTGCATCCCTGGCAGACGATCGCAGACCATCCCGAGAAGCTCAGAAGGTGCCGATGTCCGCACCCGTCGCAGGTCGCCGTCACAGTGTACGCGCCGTTCATGTTGGGTTGCTTGCGCTTGTTGGTGAGTGTGGCTCTCATGTGTCCTCCTGTGCCGGATAGGCTCGGCGGGCCGTTAGTGGTTAGTAGTTCACAAGCTGTGCTGACTCGGGCCAGCGCAGCCATCCAGCAAAGGCGGCGTCAAGCGCCCGAAGCTCTGCTTGGGCGCGGTGCTCTTCGTCCGCCATCATCTCGGCCACGGTCAGCCCTTGGGTGTTGGCGTAGGTAAGAGCGGCGTCCACTCCCTCCCCGATCTCAGTGTCGCTGCAGTTGATGTCGCTGCCGCTGGTTTCAATTGTCAGGCTCATAACTCATCCTCCTGCCGGATAGGCTCGGCGGGCCGTAGGTTGGTTAGAGGCTCGTGTAGAGCCCGGTATTGCTCTCGATTACTCGCTTCATGGAGTCCACATAGACGCCGCTCACGCTGGCGACGGTCTTAGGCTCTTTGCCCGCGCAGAGTTGGCGAGTGCTGGGGACCTTGGTGAAGGTCATGCTGTAGGTGTCGCTTGGGTCGAGGGTGATCTTGATGTGGTTGATCCCGCTGGAGTTGCGACCGATGCGAAAGCTCAGCCCGTCTTGATGTGCAAGCAGGTTCTTCGCGCCGATCATGCGTAGTGCGAATCCGAGTTGCTGGGCGATGGTGTTGGCTACGTCGTTGCTCATTGTCTTAACTCCCGGTGGCTTGATTGCCTCAACTGTCCTTAATATATAGGTGTGCACTTCTAATATCAAGCGGATATACACATCTTTATTAAATTAAAATGCGTTTTGCCGAGCAGTCTAGCCTTCAGCCCTCCGCTGCATCTCGTCCTGAAACTCCTGCATGGCCTGTTTAATGCCAACCTCGCCGGTACGATCTCGCAACCAATCGCCTTGAGCCTGGGAGATCCTGCGCTCCTGCTTCTCGCTGTAGCCTGGACGACTGAGCAGATCGCTCACGCCGGGATAACTCGACCAGCCCGCCTGGCCTGTGTGCCACTGTCCGGCAGCACAATCACAGAGTGCAAGTACAGGATACTGGCCCTCCATCACCGTAACCTTGCCATCGCCGCACCGGCGCGGGCAATGGGGATCGGTTGGCGGTCGGTCGTCTGGGCCTTGCCCTGTGGGGTTGGTGCGCCTGTAGTGAAGCAAGATGTCATCGAAGACGAGCGGGCGGTGTCTGGGCGTGCCTGCGGCGGTCTCTCGCGCAGATACGAACGCAGCCTCTAGCCGCTCAGCGTCCACCGTGCCGATCTGCCGGGCGAACTCATCGACCCACAGTTGAGCCTCGCTCGTGCTTGGATTGCGGGATCTGATTAGGTGCAGGTTCCTCAATACGATGTCAAATAGTGAGCGCATCTGTGTCTACTCCTCTGGCTTTCGCCTCTGCTTCTAGGTGTGCTGCTTGTTCTTGAATGGTCATCTCATACCAACTCTTTTCTTTGGGCTTCTGTGCTGCCTGTGCTGGCCTTCCGGCCTGATCCCACAGCCTAGCCTCCTCGACGCGGGCATCAGCCTTCTCAGGGTCGTTGAGCCACTTGCCAGGGCCAGCCTTGAGCAGGTCCGATCCGGTGTTGTTGTCGCCGCGCCACCACGCCGAGTCTGCGATGTACTCGGTGAGCAGCTTCAGATCCTCGACGCTGTGATCTTTGAGGTAGCGAGCCCACCGGGCCAGACGCTTCTTGCTGGCGGCGCTGTTGGGCTTGGGACGGGCTCCGCTCAGATCCTGCCAGTGCTGATCCAGATCCTTTGCATCCTTGGATCTCTGAGACTCCTTAACAGGTGGGCGCGGCGCGTCCACGACTGGCGGCGCAGCCGACATGTTGTTATGTCCTGTTCCTGTTCCTGTTCCTGTTCCTGTTCCTGCAATCGATGCCCTATCGGATACCCTATCGGATACCCTATCGGATACCGTATCCAGTAGAAGCCCAAGGGATCGCTTGGCTGCGTCGGTTGCCTCGCATGCTGGCAGGGAGCGCAGCGCGTCTTCCCAGCCCTTCACCTGCTTTGGGCCTTCGGGCCTGTCGCACTCTGTGGCAGCCTCGATCCAGACGATCGGCGGGCGAGCAGAGCGCACAATGTGGCCCTGCTCGTGCAGTTGGTCAAGAGCCTTCCTCACCTTGTCTGCGCTCCAGCCTGTCTCGTCTGAGATGGTGCCGGGTCCAGCCTTGAGCAAGCCAGCCACGCAGGTAGGCCGATCGCAGGTCATCAGGTACACCCACAGCAGTTGCGCGGAGACTGGCGGCGGGCCCATCGAGACAAGCTCAGGGCGCGACCAGAGCCAGCGGCTCACCTTGTTATATCTGGGGCCTGATGCCATTACCCAAGCTCGCTAGATCGTGCGATGTACTCGCGCCGCGCCTGCGTCTCTTCGTCTAGCCAGTCGATCCCGCGAACCATCCCAGCGGTGCGAGCCTCTAGCAGGCTGGCAAGGTCCAGAGAGGGCCGAGCGCGACCCGTCGAGAGCAGCGAGATCATCCCAGGAGTTACCCCGAGATCCTTGGCTAGTGTGCTTTGCGTGATGTCTGGGTGATCGTTGAGCCATCGTCGCAGCAGCGCGCAGCCCTTCAATTGTGTTTCCGGCATGGTGCCTCCTTTTGATTGACAGTACAGACACGAGAAAAGATTAGCAACGCTATTGCACAATTCTTTAGCATTGTTTAAGGTTCACATTGTCAGCACTTCCGCTGACGGAGGACGCAACGATGACTCACGAAGAGAAGAGGCGCTGCCTTGAGCTAGCCGAGCAGGTGGCGGGCTTCGATCCGTATCTGGGCTACAGGCTCGCCTGCAAAGCTGACGCCACAGAGAGCGAGGCGCGGGCCATCCTGACGCCGATCGCGTTTCACCTCTTAGAGAGAGAAGGCCGGGACGGGATCTGCTTGTGCGGCGAAGAGGTCACGGCGGGCAGTCCCTGGAAGGCCAGCAAGTGAAGAGACCCTCACGATCCAGGGTGCGCGCCTGCCTGGGCGAGCACGCGCTTGGCTCATCGCGGCAGGCCACAGGGCTCGAGCCTCGCCCGCTGTGTGACTTCTGCCACAGCGAAGCCCTGAGCCGGGTAGCCGAGCACGGCCCTGGCACCCATACCCTGCGCTGTGGCGAGTGCCACGCGCACCACCTGATAGCAACCGCCAACACGGAGGACACCGATGGCAACACCCAAGAAGCATGAGAGCCTGGCGGAGGCACTAGCAGCCGCTCAGTCTGAGATGCCCATGCCCAAGCGCAA
>Ga0208156_1000570_pt1 | contig 13485 bp, 21 predicted proteins | sample 1_EtaG_FD_184073 | JGI IMG/M metagenome (GOLD analysis project Ga0208156, IMG submission 184073) | Marine viral communities from the Subarctic Pacific Ocean - 1_ETSP_OMZ_AT15124 metaG (SPAdes) (version 2) | ecosystem: Environmental > Aquatic > Marine > Oceanic | place: Pacific Ocean | collected...
AGTGCAATACAAGAGTTACTTTGATTTGCTTGTTAAGGCTGATAATATGAGTACCAAAGTTCTCACTGCCGGTGACATCTTTAGCCAAAATACTCGTCATTTTGATGGCACACCAAAAGCATCCCGTGCTAGTTATGGAGGTGATTTCTAAATGGCATCAACTTCTGCTGCATTGCCGCCTCCGACCAAGGGATGGGATACTCGTGAAAGCCTCGCTGACATGCCGCCAGACCATGCAATCAAGTTGGATAACTGGTTCCCTGAAACCGATAAGGTGACGGTGCGCCGGGGCAGTTCAGCCTGGGCGACCGGCATGTCGGGGGCAGTGCAGTCTTTGATTGAATATATTCCGTTAACCGGCGTCGGTCAGCTTTTCGCGGCCAATGCAGGAAATATTTATAATGTTACGGCGACGGGCGCGGTTGGCGCAGCGGTTTCGAGTGGTCACTCCAACGACAAATGGCAATTCGTTAACATGGGTACGTCGGGCGGTCAGTTTGTTCGGCTCTTCAATGGTCAAGATACACCTCTTTTGTATAACGGCTCGTCCTGGGCGACGACCGCTATCACACACGCCGACCTCACAGCCACCAGTCTTATCTGGGGTAACCTCCACCAAAAAAGGCTTTGGTGCGGAGAAGTAAACAGCCTCGATACGTATTATGGAGCCGTCAACGCGATCTCAGGAGCGTTTACAAAATTCCCACTTGCTGGCGTCGCATCAAAAGGCGGTTTCATTATGGCGATGGGAACTTGGACACGAGATAGCGGCAGCGGCCAGGACGATGTAGCTGTATTCTTGACCTCTGAGGGCGAGGCGATCGTCTACGCCGGTATTGACCCCTCTGCATCCGCTACATGGTCTCTAATCGGCGTCTTTGAGATTGGTAAGCCGATAGGACGGCGATGCATCGTAAAAGCTGGCTCAGACATTATTTTAATGACCCAGGATGGTTTTGTGCCACTTTCTGGCATACTTTCTATGGACCGTTCTCAATCGCGATTAGTGGCGCTGTCTGATCAGATATCACAGGCTGTAAATGATGCCGTGCGATCTTACGGTACGGTTTTTGGCTGGCAGCCCATCCTATACCCGAAAGGTGTCATGTTGATCTTCAATGTCATGCAATCAGCGACTACATCGCATCAATATATTTTTAATACAATTACAGGGGCACCCTGTAAATTTACTGGTATGAATGCGCTCTGCTTTGGCATTTTGAATGACAATGTCTACTTTGGTCGTTCTGACGGTACTGTACATAAATTTGATGATGGCACTAGTGATGCTGGAACGGCGATAGCTGCTGATGGCCTCCAAGCATTTAATTATTTTAATTCAAGCCAGTCGAACAAGGTTTTTAAACTTGTAGAACCGATTTTTGAAAGTAACGGCAATCCAAATGCTGCTCTTGATCTTAATCTTGACTTTCAAATTAAAACACCAGTTGGTATCGCCGCTGCTAGTCCAACTCGTTCTGGCATCTGGGGAGCTTCAAAGTGGGGGTCTGGCATCTGGGGAACGGCGGGTCAAGTCTATCGAGGCTGGCGTGGCGTTCGAGGGAAGGGTAGAAGCGCATCTCTCAGAATACGGATTGACACAACTACGGCGCGGCCTTCTTGGATCGCAACTAATTTTACATATCAACTGGGGGGTCAGTTATAATGGATATTAGACCGGCCACGATTGAGGATACCAATGAAATATTCTGGTTATTGATGGATATGGCGACTGAGAATACAGATCGTGAAGTGAGTGTGGCCGGTGCGGTTGATGAGATACGTCGAGTGACTGGATTAGGTGGGTGTATTGTTGCGGTGGAAGATGATAAGATAGTTGGATCGGCAGGGATTAGCCCGCAATCACCTTGGTTTACAAATGATATTTTTCTTGGCGATAGTTGGTTTTATGTTCATCCAGACTATCGGATCAGTACGGCAGCAGCAAAGATGAAGAAATCTTTACAGAGTTTTGCTAAACACGCCGGAAAGGATTTAGTTCTAGCGGTTCATTCAACGGATAATGCCGAGAGAAAAAATAAATTTTTTGCACGTGATATGGAACTGATGGGCAGTTCTTTCGTTTTTAAAGTAGAGGAGAAATAAAATGGGTTGTACATGCGAAGATGATGACCCTCCTGCACCAATCGTAATCAACGCGCCTGCAAGTGCGGCTGCTCAAGCAGACTGGAACCAGGACGCTGCTGAGAAAACCCGCGCTATGAATATGGTTAACCAGTACACGCCGGAAGGGTCTAGTATTTGGGGGCCAACTGGAGAACAGATTAGCGGTATTGATATGATGGGTGTGACTCAAACTATGTCACCGGAGCAGCAATCATTATTTGATAGTGCGAATCGAATGAAGCAAGGCTATGCCGATTTTGGTGAGTCTCAGATGGGTGATGTCCAGGATATTTACGGGACGGCATTTGATTATGGTCAATTCGGCCCGGCACCGACGCTCGATGAGACTAGCCGAGCCGTAGCTCGTGCTAACATTATTGCTCGTAATCAGCCGCAAATGGATCAAGCTCAACAGGCTTTTGAGACTAAGATGGCGACGCAGGGCATCCAAGCCGGGTCAGGTGCTTATGATGATGAGTATGCTAACCTTGCTCGCAGACAAAATGATTTCTACTTGGGCGCTGATGCGGCAGCCGGTAATGAAATGGCACAACGGTATGGCCTTGACATCAATGCTCGTAATCAAGCCATTAATGAAGCCTTAAATGCGCGTAATCTGCCGATGTCAGAGATGTCGACTTTCATGTCTGGTTCGCAACCGGTTAAACCTAGCTTCTTGAGTACACCGACGACGACTGTTACCGCACCCAATCAAGCGGGTCTTGAAGTAGCCAATATGAACGCGCAAAATATGTACAACATGAACAGCTACGCGCAGCAACAAGCTAACAATCGTGCTAATACTCAAGGGCTATATAGCCTCCTGGGAGCTGGAGGCAACTTAGCCGGTGGTTACGCTTCTGGCTGGAAGTGGGGAGGACCATAATATGGCTAGAGGCGATATAAACGAATATTACGATCCACGGCATGAGCGTCAAATGGCGGAGATGCTTAAGCGAAGCCAGGCGATGAATCAAGGCACGCATCTTGGTGGCCTGGCGTCTCTGCTTACTCAACTGCACCGTGGCTTCCGTATGCAGAAAGATAGGAAGCAACGAGCAGATACTACTGAAGCAGTTGCTGATGCAATGAGTAAGTCATATAAAGCTCCCGTTGAAGGCAGTGTCGAAGAGTTAGTTAGCAATATTGATAATGCCAGTATTATGGCTGATCCAGATGAATATCCAAAACTAGCTGAGAAGTTAAAAAATCTTTCCGGCACTGGCGCAGTCTCAACAGAGAGCGAGATGATAGATAAAGATGCATTAAAGCAACAAATGGGGGTAAAAGATATATTCCCACAACTAGCGGAGCAAATCGACCCTAATCAGCTAGGTGGTCGCACACAACTTGATAACGCTTTTGTGGGTCGTGATACAGTGGCCGCCCAGGAAGGCTACGACCCTTACAGACGCGCTTTAAGCAATCTTCGAGCTTTAGGCGGCGACAATCCTTATGCGGCTCGTATGGCAGCGAATATGGGTATGCAGCAGGCCGGTGCGGCTCGGGCTGCGCGGATTGCGGCGGATATTCGGGATGAGGAGCGTAGACACAAGGCCAGTCTTTTAGAAAAAGAACACGCACGCAAAAAAGAATTGCAACAGCAGGCTGGCCCCTTCGGTGGGAAAAGCTCTGAGATGACTTACCGTCGTATTTTACAGAGAGCTTCTCCAAATAGTAAGCAGTATGCGGCTGCGTACTCAGCCTTAGCTGCCGGAAGAGTCACCGTGACACCCGACGGAAATACAACGACTGTCACGCCTGATATGTCTATGTATCTGCCTCCTACGTTTCGGGTTGGTGACGGGCAGCCTGCGACTGCTGTAGTTCCCCAGCCTGCGGGAACTGTCGGACAGCCCACCATTATTCAGACGGGACGTAGACTGCCTCGCCTAACATCGGCTGAGAAGAAGGTCGATATCGAGTTCGCTAAGCATTACGCCGAGGCGTTTATTGGCGGCAAGGCTGCCGACACGCAGAAGCAGATCAATCAGCTTGGCGTCTCCATTGAATTGCTGAAGGGTTCCGACAATATTACTGGCCCTGCAATTTCCGCTTTGCCGGATGCGTTGCGTGAGCGGTTTTATCCTGCCAGTGCTGACGCCCAAGAGAAAGTGGCCGAGGTAACACAGCGTAACCTCAAGGCTGTCTTAGGCGGGCAGTTTACAGAAAAGGAGGGTGACAAACTTATTGCGCGGGCATACAACCCCCGCCTTGAGGAAGCCTACAACATCCAGCGGGTGACCGCCCTCAAAGATGCCATCCAAAAAGCATTTGACGCTAAAGTGGCAGCAGCTCAATATTATGAGGGAGAAGGCAACGGCTCCCTGCGAGGTTACAAAGGCACGAAATTTTGGTCTATGGCTGATATTGAAGCGCACGCCCTGGGGCCAGCGGGTGTCTCTGAAGAGGACATTCAAGAGACTATGCGGGCTAACGCCATGAGCAGGCGGTCCGTGATTGATAAACTCAATGGAGTGACGCCCTAATGGCAGGTAAAAATTTATTCGCCCCGCAAAAAACGCAGCCCAGTCAACCGGGTAGAAATCTATTCGCTCCTGGCGCACCTGAAGTTGGCATGCCTTGGGGGGATGTGTTCTCTCAGGCGTTTGAGAACGCCCCAGAAGACGGCAAGCTGATGGTAAAAGAATTTGCTACGATGGTCATGGAACCAAGGCAGACGGCTAAGTCGCTTTGGCAGCTGGCCTCCGGCATGGTTCAATTGCTGATACCCGGTAAGCAAGATAACGAGAAAGTTGCCCAGGCCGTCGGGAAGATGTTTATGGATCACTACACCACCGTAGAAGGTTTTAAGAAGCACTTTGCCAAGCGCCCTTTAAGTGTCATTAGTGACGCTGCCGGATTAATTTCTGGTGGGGCAACCTTACTGGCAAAGCTGCCAGGCAAGGCAGGCAAGGCAGCCGCCTTTGTACGCAAGTCCGCCGACGTAGCCGACCCGATGATGCTACCCATTAACGCAGTGTCTAAAGTCATGAACCCCAGAACGGGCGCAAAAGTAAAGACACTGATGAAGGAAGGCGTCAACCCAACTATAGGGCAAATCCTGGGGGCCAGCCGTGGCGCAGGCCGTATCGTGGATGTCGCGGAGCAGGCTCTGAGTAGTGTCCCGGTTTTAGGCGCGGCACCAAAAGCCGGTCGGCGCAGGGCAGCGCTACAATTAAACACCGCTGCTGCTAACCGTGCCCTAGCTCCTATTGGAAAGAACGCTGACGGAATAACTCCCGGCGCTGACCTAGTGGCGCACGTCCACGACACTTTGTCGGCTGAGTTTAATCGTATCCTGCCTTCTATAGTGATGAAGCCTGACATGCAGCTGATTGACAATATAATAACTGCCATAAAAAAGCACGGTTCTGAAATGACGGAGATGTCGCGGACGCACTTGGATCACGTCGTTAAAGAGATTGTCAGTAACCGCTTATTAGAGGCGAAGCAGGCCGGGGCTAAAGTTATCCCAGGGAAGCTGGTTCAAATTATGAAGTCCGACTTAGATCGTATATCTGCCGATTTAATGGCCGGGACGACCCAAGCAGAGCGATCAGTTGGGCGGGCACTTGAAGACGTGTCCAGTGCCGTCATGAAGAACCTGGAGCGGTCGAACCCCTCCAAAGTAAAAGAGCTAAAAGCTGTCCAAGAAGGCTGGGCAAATTATGTACGCATCCGTGAGGGCAGCACAAGACCAAACGCGCCAGAATTAGGTATGTCACCAGTGCAGCTGGATGCTGGTGTAAAGGCCGCCGACAGGTCAATGCGGAAGGCTAGGTATGGAGAAGGCCGGTCTCTCATGCAGGATTTAAGCAGCGCCGGTAAAGAGGTGTTAAAATCAGACTTACCAAGTAGTGGCACCACTGACCGGGCACTATGGGCATCGCTGTTGGGCGGCTCCAGTGCGGGGGTTATCCCCTTTATTGATCCACTCGTGGGTCTAGGGGCGACAGTCGGCACAGCAACCTACGCGCCGTATATACAGGGCGGCGTCGCCCGCCTCCTAACTAGAAGGCCGGGGGCAGTACGAAAAGTAGGTAGTGGTTTAGGTAAGTATGGCCCCACGGTAGCCAGGGCGGCCCGCCTCCCAGGGCGCTTAAAGCAATCGTTAGAAGAGGAATACAGATAATGGCTAGATCAGGCGGAACTTTTACCAAAGCAGTCGTAGACTTCGTCTTCGACACCGTTATATCCGAGACGGATATGAACACGCTTATTGATGATATAGGCGACGAAATTACTAACTCCGTCGCGGTGGACGGTCAAAGTACTATGACCGGCGCTCTCCAGATGGGCAATCAGAGGATCACCGGCCTCGCGGTCGGTACGGCGGTCGGCGACGGTCTAACGCTTGCGCAAGCCCAGGCTGGCGCAATGAACTACGTCGCAAGCGATACAGGAAGTGCTGATGCGTATGCTATAGCACCTTCGCCAGCCGTGGCAGCTTACGCCGCAGGTCAGGTCTTTTGGTTTATTGCCGCAAATAATTCAACCGGTGCATCGACATTGGCAGTTTCAGGATTGGCTACAAAGGCGATTCAAGTAGCCGGTAGTGCGATCTCCGGCGCATCGATCACCACTGACGGCGTGACCGGCGTTATTTACGATGGGACACAATTTCAACTTCTTACGGAAGATGCTACAGTTGTCAGTGGTGTCGGAGTTGGATTAGTTTTAGCTTTAGGATAAAGGAGAATAAGTTATGGCAGATACATTAACCGGCAAAGGATATGCGATTACGACATCTGATGCGGCGGCTTTAACCGCTGGAGGTGCTGAGGTCATCACGCTAATTGGCGTTACTATTGCTAACATTCACGCCACAGATGCTTCATGGGTGACAGCAAACATCGTTCGCTCCGGCGGCGTTGATAGCGAACTTGCACACCAAATTAATATCCCGGTAAACGATAGCTTGGACTTACTTCAGGGCAAAGTTGTGCTGAATAATTCAGATGCTCTGTGGCTCGACGCAGAGAACAATAGCAATCTAGAAGCATCGATCAGCTATCTGGTGCAAACGTAATGGGTGGTTTTCTCAGCGGCAGGACATCCCTGACAACTGTCCAAACTGGTGACATTGCTAATGACGCTATTACTGAAGCCAAGGTGGCAACGGATGCTATCGGCTTAACCGAAATTAAAGCCGGGACCGATGGGGAGCTAATTTCGTGGGATGCCAGCGGTAATCCAGCGGCGGTGGCTGTCGGTACGGCAACGCATGTACTGACATCCAATGGTGCTGGTGCGGCTCCCACGTTTCAGGCTGCGGCGGGTGGCGGTGCTTGGACGTTAATTGCCTCAACAGTCATTTCTGCTGATGCGACCGTCACTTTTACTGGTATTGACGCAACTTATGACACTCATGCGTTTGTTATATCTGATCTAGATGTGGCAACAGATGACAAAGATTTGTTCATGGTCGTCGGTGATGCTGGCGGTTTGGACACTGGAGCTTCAGACTACAAATGGGCAGGTAATTCCAGAGGTGACGACAGTAATCCAGACATTTCCGGCGGAGATGGCGGTAATCCAGAAATCGATTTATGTTTAGGTCAAGGCGCTGGTGGTGCTGGCATTGGCAGTGCGGCTGGTGAGACATACGGCGGCATCGTATATCTGCACACGCCTTCAGATGGCGCGGGTCAGCCTGTAATTACTTCTAATTCGGCACACCACGATAACGGTGGAACTATCGTCTGGACATCAATGGCAGCAGTTAGAGCAGCCGTAATCACGTTGACCCAAGTCCAGTTCAAGCTTGAAAGTGATGCGACAATGACGGCTGGACGTATTTCATTGTTCGGCATTAAGCACACATAGGAGCAGATAATGGCAAGAACACACAGAGTTGTAGATGTTAGCGGGTCTAATCCGGTTGAAACCGTTGTACCTTTTTCTGATGAAGAAGAAACAGCCGCTGATGAAGCGGAAGCGCAGGGTGTTTTGAACTTACCGATTAAAGCCGCTACACGGCTAAGAGCAAGACGAAATCAACTTTTGGCAGAAACTGATGGAGTGTTCAGTTCTGACGCGCCAGATGCCCTAGCCACCCAAGAGCTAAAAGATTACAGACAAGCATTAAGAGATTTACCGGCAAATACAGACGACATTTATAATCCTGTCTGGCCGACAAAACCGGAAGGAGCATAACATGAGTAACTTTTTAGTCCAAGGCGGAGCACCGCCGGATGACAGCGTAACAACCGTCAAGGTTAAGGATGATGCTATAAATCTGGCTAAGATGGCTGGCCTCGCACGAGGCAAGTTGATTTATGGTGATGCTTCCGGTGATCCAGCGGCATTAGCTGTTGGTGCAGCCAATGAAGTTCTAACGCATGATGGTACGGATTTTGACTGGGCGGCGGCTGGTGGCGGTTTCACTCTTGGTACAGAACAGGCATCGACATCAGGCTCCGCTATAACCTTCGGGTCTATCCCATCAGGGACTAAGATGATTATAATAAACCTAGAGAATGTTTCAATAGATTCGGCTGCTGAGTTGAATGTTACCATAGGCGATAGTGGTGGCTTGGAGACTTCTGGGTACAGTTCTTCTGGAAAGCAAATCGCAGGGGCGATGACGGCACAGACCATTGGCAACACTGCTGCATTTGTATCTTACGGCTGCACCAGTGGTGCTGAATACATCATGTCTATGCAATGGATACTGACTTGCATAGATACAACGGGTCTAACTTGGATGTGTTCACATCAGGGGTTTGCAACGTGTGGAACAACGGTGAACCAACATGGGTTTGGTGATAAGACCCTATCAGGAGAACTTACCCAGGTCTCGGTTGGTGGCGGCACTTTCGACCTTGGCTCAATCAACATCATGTACATCTAGGAAAACAAGGAAAAGACATGGAAAAGCATATTGCAGTCGTTAAACACGAAAACAACAAGGTCACCAAATATCAACCGTATGCATCCGAATCTGACGCAAATGCCCATGTAGTTAAGTATGGGGGATTCGTATCACCCAAACCTGACGATGATCGAATGAAATATTGGATCGTAGACGGTGAGACTTTAATCTTCGACCAATCTCAAGCCGATAGTGACGATGCTGCATTAGCGGCGGTTGCCTATAGAAATGATCGGCTTGATGCTTACCCACCTTTGGGCGATCAACTTGACGCTCTCTGGAAAGAGTTGAACTACCGCCGCTTGCAAGGTGAGGACCTTGTCCAGGATGCTGATGACATGTTAGGTGCAGTTCTCGCAGTCAAGTCCGCACATCCAAAACCAGAGTAAGGAATAGACCATGACTGCAACATGCCCCGAAACCCAATGCCGAAACTTCCAAATTCTGGAACCTGGACCAAAGAAATATTTGCAGTTTTTGCCTTTGGCGTTAATCGTCGCCGCTGGTATTACCGGCTGGGCCAATCTTGAAAATGATGTCGCTGCCGGGGAGAAAGAGCAACAGAAGATAGTTAAAACAGTCAAGGATAATCAAACAACGATCCAGCAGGTGTTGACTGATGTTGCAGTTATCAAAGAACGCCAACGTCAGCAAGCAGATACTGCCAAGGAGATCAAGGCCGATGTAAAGATGATCCTGCGGGAAATCCGCAGAGAGGATGACAAATAAGGTGTTTAAACCACTTCTCCTTGCTGCCGCGATTGTCCTCTGGTCGTCGCCAGCCCTGTCTGAATTAATCGTGGGGAATGTGCTAGTCAATATGATTTGTGGTGACAATGCGGATATGAAGGTTTTTTTAGCTGAAGCAAATGCTACTTTAATGGGGCATGGGGTAGCCAGTGCTGGATATGCAATTGCTGTCTGGAAGTTGAACGATGGACAGTTTGTGGTGATCAATGCAGAAAAGGATAGTGCTGGTCAAGCGTGCATCACCAATATTGGCCGAGCTTGGGAAAATATTTCACCAAACCCGAAAGGCCAAGAGATTTGATGATTCAGTATCGCGGGAGGTTGTAAGTAATGACTTTGACAAAAAATATTGCAATGATTGTAGTAGCAGCCATTACAGGTTTCAGCCCAATGTGCGTCATGCTAGTGCAAGACTATCTTGAACGACAAGAATTAGCATCAGGCGAAATCAACAAAACTGTACTATTAAATCATTCGCTGTTCACCCATGCAGATACTTGGCTGCAACTCGTGATTCCACAATTGGATGTGACAGCAACGGCTAAGAAATTCCTAACGATTAAGTTCGCTGCTTTCCAAGACAGTCTGAAAAAACTGGTCAAGGCCACAGACTTCAATGAATTGTCGGACCCTGAAATGCACGCTTTGTTGTCTCACCACCTAACTGAAACGGTTACAGATTATCTTGCAGATGCAAGACGAGGGGGGATATCAAGCGCGTTCATTTCCAACTTCAATAAGTGGCACAAGCGGGTAGTGGATATTCTGGTACGGGCGATTGAGAATAATGTCCACTCGGTAGTGCACAAATCGCAAAGCGGTAAAATGTATGCGATTTTAACGGCTTATGACGCGGCTCTTGGTGCTACGATTGATGACGTTGAAAAGACGTTGATGGAAACAAAGGAGAAGTAGTATGCTGACATTATTCACAACAGCACTAGGCTTTCTAGGTGGCTTTGCACCGAAGGTTATGGACTACTTTCAAGATAAGCAGGACAAAGCTCACGAACTTGCGATGTTAGAGAGTATCCAAGAAGGTAAAGTAGCAGAAGCTAGAGTTGTCGCAGAAGGAGCAGAAATTGTTGCGGCGCACCGAGAACAAGAGACGGGTATTAAGCGATCTGCGAGATGGATGGCGACCCTTTCGACTAGTGTTCGCCCCGTGCTCACATATCTCTTTGCTGTTGAGTTCTTAGTGATCAACTGGGCCATAGCCTATTTGGTGCTAACGGCTGATGGCTTCACGATAGAAAGTTTACAAGCTATCCTCGATGAAGAGTTCTTTGCTCTATTATCTTCGATGATTGCTTTCTATTTTACAAGTAGAGAAATACGCAAACGTGAAGGTAGATGAAGATCAATGAAGAAGGTTTGGCAATCATTAAGTACTATGAAGGATGCAGTCTTGCTGTGTACCGTTGCCCCAGCGGCATACCTACTATCGGCTATGGCTCTACTTTTGATCTTGACGGTAATCGGATTACTATGGATTATCAAAATATTACCATTGACGAAGCCGAGGAATTTTTGGTTTACGGACTGCGAACGTCTGAGAACGCAGTTGCAAGATTGGCTTCAGCCCCGTTAAATGCCAATCAATTTAGTTCTTTGGTTTCTTTTTGTTATAATGTTGGTGGTGGCAATTTTCAAGCAAGCACACTCAGGATGAAATTAAATCGTTTAGATTATTTTGGTGCGGCGGGTGAGTTTTGGAAATGGCGGCGCGGCGGTGGAAAAATCCTCCGTGGCCTAGTCAACCGGCGGCGGGAGGAGTACCTTTTGTTTCGCATGAGACTTTGACTTGAGGCAATATCAGCCTCCGGTCTATGTCCCGGTAAAAATTAAAATAAAAATTATCCATAGCCTTATGGCACTCAGTTATGTCTTCGAAGTTGATCTTGATCTCGACTGAGCCAAGACCAACGCCGACGATTATAATTAGAGTAGCGAAGGTCATTCATTCATATCCTTCATCAACCACTGACAAATACAGACTGTCACTACAGCAGTGACAACCACAAAGAACAATAGGATCATAATGAAAATCACCCAATTAACCCAAGTCATTCATAGCGCCCCCAACAAAATGCGAATCACTGTGATGATTAGCTCCATCATTTCAACTTTTACCGGCCATCGTCTTGCCTCTCGTCGATCACCATGCAAGCCGTCCGGGCGTAGCCAGCTATATCCAGCCAGCTATCCTCATGCTCTGGATTGCCGCAAATTAATCTAGCCATTTTCGCCCAAATCATTGACAGGGCGTAACGTAACTCAGGATCATGGCATTCAGCGACCAGAGCGAAGCCGTCAGCGGCCATCTTGAAGTTTCTGCTAGTGCTAGTGCCGTATTTCTTGCCGCGCTCCTGTGTGACGATTTTAAGCGCCTCATCGAAGGCCTCCGTTGCGCTTGGTTTCTTTAAGGTTTCTCTTGCGAAGTTGGCGTATTTTTTCTGTTTTAAAATGCCAGCTAGTTGTTCGTCAGTCATTGTTTTCTCTCTTGATAAAATTAACCCATCCGGCGACCGCTGCCAATAACAGGCAGGCGATAACGATGCTAATTGCTGATAGCACTATAAAATACGTCACAGTGCGCCGAGAATTGCGATTAGTAATTCGGCTAATTCTAACATTAGAATAAGCTCCCGATTATCAGCCAAATATATGCCGCAGCAAATATAGCTGCCAGCGCGAAGAAATTACCGATATGCTCTTTCATTTCTCTCCCCATTTCTTACGTAGTTTTAAAACGGCGGCGTCAAATTCCGCGATATTATCCTGGTGGACCAAAATACATTTATTACGGTATCCGGCTTTTTTCATCTTCGAAGAATACGCCTGTTGCGCCTTCTTCCGTTTAGCGATAGTTTCGGCTTTATTCTTCATGTTTTCGGCTCCAAGTAGATACGCCATCCCTCATCCATCCTGGCACTTGATATACCAAGATTGATATATGCGGCGGCTCTGGCGTAGCGTTTAACGTCGAGTGAATTTTGCACCCAGATAGTAGTATTCCGGGTCATGTTTTTGAGGTCTTGGATTTCCAAGGCGTATTTTTCCATGCCATAGTTGCTCATATCAATCTCCAAACATTTGGCTTATTACGGTGTCGATATGCGCCTTGGTGAAGTTGCGGCCCTTGGCATATGTTCTATATGCTTTTTCAGCGTCGATACGGTCCAGCTTCGCGCTTTCTCTCTTGGCGCTTTCTATCCACTTGATATTCGCGGCGCGGGTTTCCTTCCGCTTCTGTCGTAGATGGGCCAACCAGTTTGAAATCCGTATTTCATGTATTTTGGTGATTTTGATGGTTTTGCTGGCGTCAGCAACCCTTCCCATTTCTTCCAGCCTTTCGTCAGCGTCTTCTACCAATATACGGCTATATCTGTGGACTACCGGATGCGGCAATGAGGTCAGGTCCGTCCACCAATTCAATTTATTTTTCCGGTAACTCCTAACCCATGCATCTGATTTCGGTTTCATATCAAATTCCTCTGAGCTAATACCTTATAAGCAACGTCGATGATTGAAGGCCAGAAGCGCTGTTGGTTGTGATAGATAAACCAAGCCGTGGCGAGTTGTTTACCTGTCATCTGTTTCAACCTCCTCAATTGCTCGGTCGCAAATCAGGTTTTCTAGGCAGTTATAACTATCCGCCGTATCCTTGCGGCGGGTGCGGATATATAGGTCGTCAGGGTCAAAGTAAATATCTGTATTGGCGATGGTGC
>Ga0208156_1000571_pt1 | contig 13471 bp, 15 predicted proteins | sample 1_EtaG_FD_184073 | JGI IMG/M metagenome (GOLD analysis project Ga0208156, IMG submission 184073) | Marine viral communities from the Subarctic Pacific Ocean - 1_ETSP_OMZ_AT15124 metaG (SPAdes) (version 2) | ecosystem: Environmental > Aquatic > Marine > Oceanic | place: Pacific Ocean | collected...
CGAAATTGTTAAAAGTTGGCATAGACATAATAAGCCTGTACCTCAATCTCAAATAACTTTTTGTTTTGGTATATGGGGAGATGCTCCTGGTTATAAATTACTTGGAGTAGTAATAGTTGGGGAACCTTGTGGAAGGCCAAAAGGAAAAGATAGAAATTTAATTTTAGAAGTTAGAAGAGTTTGTTTTAGACCAGGTATAGATTTTAAAAAAATTAAAAGATGGTATCCAACAGAAGATAATAAACCATATTCAGATAGCCCAACTTTAAGAAATTTACCTATTGTAGTTAGACACAATGGTATTCCTATAGCTTATGATTTAACAACAGCTTATAAACTTCCAAGTAAAATTATGGATTATGTAATCTTTTTTACAAAAAGATATTTTACAAACATAAAAAAAATCTGGACTTATATTTTAAAAAAAGAAAATGGCAAGTATTTAGAAGAGGCTGGTTACATTTGTGATAAAGTTTTCAAAAGAAGAAACAAATGGAAAAGAAGATATACAAAATATGTCGAGTGATCAAAAAACTATTTGGCTTGTAAAAGTTTGGAAAGTTGGAGATTGCGATTTACAAAAAAATTTTTTTGTATCCTGTACCGATGAGAGAATGAAAAGATTTAGAGTTCCTAAAGGATCAAGAGCTACTTATGAAAAGGCCAATACTAAAAGCACAGAAGAAAAGAAAAATATATTAGGAATAATGGTGTAGTGGATATTCTAACAATAGAAAAAATATTTAAAGTTGATGGTGTTGATTATATAGTATTACCTTTTAAATCTTATCTTATTAATTTAATGGATCTTGGAGAAGATGACAAAATACATCTTAAATTATTTCCAGGATGGTTAGAATTTTTAGATGCAGCTACTCAACAAGGTTATGGTTATGTTGTGTTAGGTAAAGGTAAGCCTGTATTATGTTTTGGAGTAGTTCCTCAATGGGAAGGTGTAGCAGAATTGTGGTTAATACCAGATCAAACTCTTATTCGTAAGCATAGAATACAATTTCACAAAGGAGCTTTGGCTTTTATGGAGTTGGCAGCAAAAGAATTGTCTTTGCATAGATTGCAAGTTACTGTAAGTTCACGAAATGTACTTGCTGTCAAATGGATAAAAAGCCTGTATTTTAAAAAAGAAGGTATATTAAAAAATTATGGAATTGATAAAATCAATTATATTATGTTTGCGAGGCTATTCTAATGGGCAGTATATTTAAAGTTCCTAAATACACTCCGCCACCTCAACTTGATACTTCCAATAAATTATTGGATGAGAGAGAGGCTAGAGTTGATGCTAAAGAGCAAAAGGAATTAAGACAGATTGCATCTAAATCCAGAGCTCAAAGAAAAGGTGGTAGATTACTTGTTAATCAAAATAGAGCTATACCAATGTTAGGTACAGGAACAACATTAACAAGAGTAGATCCAATTAGAAATCCATACGATTTTGACAAGAGGTATGTATAATGGGTGGATCTCCAGCAAGAGTAATTAAGAAAGTAATTAAAGCTCCGGTAAAAATTTTATCAAGCCCACTAGGTCAAAGACGACCAGAAGTTCAACAAAGAAATATTGCTCAATCAGAACAAGATAATGAATACAGAACAGAGGCTACAGGGAAAAAAACTACTAGAAGATTAAAGTCAAGATCAAGCTCTAAAAAAATTGGCAGAAGTAGAAAAGGTGGTTTATTAGCTGGTGATTTTACAAGACAAAACCTTGGCGGTGGAAACTCAATAAGAAATCCTAGAAAAGCGAAACTAGGTTCTGAAAACGAACAGTATGGATAGAGATAGACCAGAGTTTATAAGAAATCCTAGATTTATAAAATTAGATCAAGGAGAAAAAGAAGAAGAGCAAAAAAGGAAGGAAGGCGAGGAAGATGAATAATATCAAAATCAAAGCACAAAAGTTTTGGCTAGACCATAAACGACATATTATTTATGTGGCTGCTGGTATAGTTATAGGTATAGTTCTTTTTTAAGATAGTTTATTATGGCAATGAGATTGGAAGTACCGGAAGTATTGAATAGGCATAAACAAGCATTTGCCACAAAAGAAAATTGGAGATCTACTTATGAAGAGTGTTACCAATATGCTCTTCCTCAAAGAAATCTCTATGATGGTTATTACGAAGGCAATGTTCCTGGACAAGGAAAGATGTCCAGAGTTTTTGATAGTACAGCTATTCATTCCACTCAACGATTTGCAAACAGAATACAATCTGGACTTTTCCCTCCATACAAAAGATGGTGCAGATTAGAACCTGGGAATGACATACCTAAAGAGAGAAATTTAGAAGTTCAGACAGCATTAGATCTTTATTTAGATAAATTGTTTTCTGTTTTAAGACAATCCAATTTTGATTTAGCGATTGGAGAATTTCTATTAGATCTTTCTGTAGGTACTGCTGTCATGTTAATTCAGCCAGGAGATGATCTTAATCCCATTACCTTTACTCCGGTTCCACAATATTTAATTGCTTTAGAAGAAGGGCCAAGTGGTACAGTTGATAATGTTTATAGAAAATTTAAAATTAGAGGAGAGGCAATCACAAGACAATTTCCAGATGCTACTCTTCCACAATCTTTACAATTAAAAATAAAAGAAAAGCCTCAAGAGCTTATTGAATTATTCGAGGCTGTTATTGTTGATCCTATAGTTAAAGATTATTGTTATCATATAATACACGACAAATCTAAATCAGAATTAGTTTATAGAAGAATGGAACAAACACCATGGGTGGTAAGTAGGTATATGAAAGTGCCAGGCGAAGTTATGGGAAGAGGCCCACTCACTACAGCCATTCCAGATATTAAGACTTTAAATAAAACATTAGAATTATTATTAAAGAACGCATCACTAGCAATTTCTGGAATTTATACTGCTGCCGATGATGGTGTTTTAAATCCTAATAATATAAAAATAACTCCAGGTGCGATTATTCCTGTTGCAAGAAATGGTGGGCCACAAGGTGCATCCTTATCACCATTGCCTAGAGCTGGAGATTTTAATGTATCTCAAATTGTTATTAATGATTTAAGAATGAATATTAAAAAAACTTTACTCGATGATACTCTTCCTCCAGATAATATGTCTGCAAGATCTGCAACAGAGATTGTAGAGAGAATGAAAGAGTTAGCACAAAATATGGGTGCAGCTTTTGGAAGATTAATAACAGAAACAATGGTTCCTATTGTTAGAAGAGTTTTACATATAATGAATGAAAAAGGTTTAATTGAATTACCATTAAAGGTTAATGGATTAGAAGTTAAGGTAGTTCCTATCTCTCCATTGGCTAAAGCACAAAATTTAGAAGAAGTAAATGAAGTAATGCAGTTCTTCCAAATTGCTAATGCTTTAGGTCCTGGAGGAATATCTGAAATTAAACCAGATAAGATTGCTGCTTTTGTAGCAGACAAATTAGGAGTACCTTCTGATTTAAGAACTACTGAAGAAGAAAAACAAATGATACAAAAACAAGCTATGGAAATGTCGCAACAAATGATGAGTGCACAAGCTAATGGACAAGGTGGTGCTCCAGCAGCTCCGGCAGATCCTCCCAATCAAAACCCTCCTCCTCAAGAACCAGCAACTGCTGTTGAGCAAGAGGCGATGGCATAATGGCTGATGGAGATATTAATCTCCCTGGATGGGAAGGATTAGAAGTTTTAGGTAACAAACCTAAAGATGACCAAAGGGAAATAGATGTTGCTATTGCTAGAACCTTTAATACTAAAGATGGTAAAAAGGTTTTGGAATATTTAATATCTAAAACATTAAAACAAACAACATGGATACCTGGAAGTGAACCTTCTTTTGGATACGCAAGAGAGGGCCAAAATTCTGTGATCAGAGATATTCAAACACGCATAGAGAGGGCGAAGAACAATGGCTGAAGAAGAAAATAAAGTTGAAGAAAAAGTAGAAGAAAAACAAGAAGGTTTATTATCTGGTTTAAAAACTGATGAAAAAGAAAAAGAACCAGAAGATATACCTCATAAGATTGAGGAACAAACGAATGTTCCTTCAGAAGAAAAGAAAGAAGAAGTCAAACTTGAAAAACCAGAGTATCTAGAAAAAAAATTCTGGGATGAAAAGTCTGGTGTAAAAGTTGAGGACTTAAATACTTCTTATAAAGAATTGCAGAAAGCATTTTCGATGGGTAAGCATAAAGCTCCTAAAGAATATGATGTATCTGCTTTAGAAGGTATTGAGGAAGGTGATCAAATAGCCGATATGTTTATGGAGTGGGCTAAAGATAACAAACCTACTCAAGTTGGTTTTGATAAACTTGTTAATCAATTTAGAGAGATCACTTCTAAACAACAAGAGGCAGAGAGAATTGATGATGATAAAGAAAGAAAAGCTCTTGGGCCTAATGCTGATCAAGTCATTCAAGGGATTTCTACTTGGGGTAAAGGATTAGTATCTAAAGGAGTATGGAGTGAAAGTGATTTTGAAGAGTTTAAAATCTTTGCTGCTACTGCCAATGGTATTAATGCTTTAAATAAAATTCGTAAGTATTATGGAGAGAGTACAATACCAACAACTCCTATTAATGCTGATGGAATGCCAAGCAAGGAAGAGTTACAATCAATGGTAGCTGATCCTAAATATAAAACAGATCCGGCATTTAGACGAAAAGTTGAGGAGCATTTTGCTAAAGCATATCCTGGTGTTGCTACAAGCACAGGGGAAATCTAGTGAGAAAGAAAAAAGGTAATGGTATCATCTGGCACATTTACCATACTATTCTTGCAATCGAGTTAGGTTTGGTTGTTATTATAGAATTTATAGAGCTTATGAATAATATTTAATTTTACCTCTTTACTTTTGTTTTAAAATTTTATAGTTATCTAATTGAAGATAACCGAATTTCTTTTTGGCCTTCTGGCTGGTGGAATTAAGACACCATTTTTCAGCCTGGCTTTTCCAGACAACTGATGTTTATTAATGTTTAATTAAGGAGAAAACGATGGCACAATCGATAACAAATGCTTTTGTAACTCTTTTCGATGCAGAAGTTAAACAGGCTTTTCAAGCAGAAAGTGTCTTGAGAGGTGCTGTTAGATTAAGATCTGGTGTATCTGGAAATACTTATAAATTTCCAAAACTAGGTAAAGGATCTGCTACTGTAAGAATACCTCAAACTGATGTAACTCCATTGAATGTAACTTACTCACAAGTTACAGCTACAATGTCAGATTACAATGCAGCAGAGTATTCAGATATATTTCATCAAGCGAAAGTTAATTTTGATGAAAGATCGGAATTAGTACAAGTAGTATCGAAAGCTATTGGCCGAAGATTAGACCAACTTATCATAGATGCTCTTTCCGGAGCCTCTTCACCAAACACAGTTGCAAATACAGTTGTTACTTCAGGAACTGCTGCTGCATCAAACTTGAATGTTGGAAAGCTCATTGCTGCTAAAAAAGCAATGGATGCTAAAAATGTTCCTTTAGATGACAGAACAATCTTGATCCACGCAAATTCATTAGCCGGTTTATTAGGCGATGAAAGAGCAATTAGTGGCGACTATGCATCCATAAAAGGACTTGTGTCCGGTGAGCTTAATTCCTTTCTAGGTTTCAAGTTCATAACTATTGGTGATAGAGATGAAGGAGGCTTGTCTATTGATGGTTCAAACGACAGAAATGTTTATGCTTTCCACAGATCTGCTATTGGTGTGGCCGAAAATATGGCCCAAAAAACAGAGATCAACTATGTTCCAGAGAAAACTTCTTTCTTGGTGAACAGTATGTTCTCTGCTGGATCAATCGCAATCGATGATGAAGGTATAACAGAAATAACTTGTCGAGAATAACAATAGGGAGATATACTTATGGCATATAGTGCAACAGGATTGACACCTATTGGAGGTCAATCTAAAGCTGGTAATGCTCCACAAATGTGGGCTTACACTTCTGCTGATGCAATCGCTACAGTAAATACTTCTGGATATTTTAATTCAGCTAGTGATTTATTGAAAGTTGGCGACTTGATGTATATTCGTGATAGTGCAACACCTACTGCTAGTTTGGTAATAGTTTTATCAAACGCATCTAGTGTTGTTGATGTATCCGATGGTACAGCAATTACAGTTGCAGACACAGACTAATAGTAAAACAGGATAGGCCCTGTATAAGGGCCTATTCTTAACAAAGAATATGAATTGAAAAAAATATGGCAAGTGGTGAAACAAATGTAACGATATGCAACCAAGCTCTGAATTTATTGGGAGCTGATACAATTTCATCATTTAGTGATACATCTAATGATGCTGCTGCTGTATGTAATAATATTTACGAAACAGTTAAAAGACAAACTCTATCAATGTATCAATGGAGTTTTGCATTTACAAAATTACAATTAGCACAATCTTCAACAGCTCCAATAGGAGAGTGGACTTATCGATATGATTTACCTTCTACTGCTGTAGCTGCTCAACCATTCCAGGTTTATAATACAGGTAGTACCGGTTCTTCACCAATTAGATCTTTTGAGATTTTTTATACTACCTCTGGCCCAGCTATATTTACAAATGAAAAAACAATTTATATTGATTACATAACAAGTGCAGTAACAGAGGGATTAATGCCTTCTTATTTTGTGCAGCTACTTGTTTATATGATGGCTTGGCATTTAGCTGAACCGGTAACTGATCAAATAACTAAAGCAGAATATTGGAAAAATATAGCAATAGGCCCAGCAACAGAAAATGGAAGGGGTGGATATTTTAGACAGGCTTGTAATGCTGATGCAAGAGGGAAACCTCCATACCAAATTTTAGAATTTCCATTAACAGATGTTAGATAATGAGCAGAGTGATAGGACTACAATCCAATTTTACAACAGGAGAAGTTGATCCTTTACTTAATGCTCGTATTGATATTGAACAATATTATAACGCATTAGCTCAAGCTAGAAATGTTTTAATCCAGCCTCAAGGTGGAGTAACTCGTAGGCCAGGACTACAGTATATTGGAGAAATACCATCTGCTGCTGCTCCTCAAAATGGATGTCGATTAGTTCCTTTTGAATATTCAACAACACAAAGTTATATGCTGTTATTTGTAAATAACAGAATGTATATTTATAAAGATAAAGTTCTTCAAACAAATATTAATAGTTCTGGTAATGATTATTTAACTACAACGATTGCTACAGCAAATATTCCAACAATGGATTATACACAATCTGCTGATACTTTAATTATAGTACAAGAAGATATGGCTCCTAAAAAAATAGTAAGAGGAGCATCCCATACAGATTGGACAATTTCTAATATTACTTTTGATCATACACCAATGTATGCTTTTAGTTTATCAACTTCAGCACCAGCACAAACATTAACTCCCTCTGCTGTTGATGGTAATATAACTTTAACTGCTGGAGGAGGATCTGTCTTTGCTGCTGGTAATATAGGAGATTATGTTGAGGCTAATGATGGACTTGGTAGAGCAAGAATTACAGGATATACTTCTGCAACAGTAGTTGAGGCAATAGTTGAAATCCCTTTTTTTAATACAAATGCAATCGCATCTGGTTCCTGGGTTTTAGAAGTAGATTATGTAGATACCTGGAGTGTAACTTATGGATACCCAAGATCTGTAACCTTCCACGAAGGTAGGCTATGGTTCGGTGGTTCTAAATCAAGACCAAATACTATATGGGGTTCTCGTGTTTCAGATTATTTTGATTTCAATCCTGGAGAAGGATTGGATGATGACAGTATAGAGGCAACACTAGCAACAGATAGTGTTAATGCAATAACCGGTATGTTTTCCGGTAGAGATTTACAAGTGTTCACCAAAGGTGGTGAATTTTTCTTACCCCAATCTGAATTAGATCCTATCACACCATCTAATGTTGTAGTGCAAACTGCAACTCGTAGAGGATCTAAAGAAGGTATCAAGCCGGTGGGAGCAGAGAGTGGTACTCTTTTTATCCAAAGATCCGGAAAATCATTAAGAGAATTTTTATTTAGTGATGTAGAACTCTCGTATATCTCTAACAATATTTCTCTATTGAGTTCTCACCTACTTGTTACTCCTACTGATATGGCTTTAAGAAGAGCTACATCAACCGATGATGGTGATTTATTATTAATAGTTAATTCTTATGATGGATCTCTTGCTACTTATTCTATTTTAAAAGGACAGAATGTAATAGCTCCATCACTTTCAACAACCGATGGATCTTTTATGAATGTCGCTGTTGATGTTGATGTAATTTATTTTGTAGTTAAAAGATCAATACCTACTACAGCAGCAGCTACTGCAACAATTACAGTAACAGATGCAGCCAATATTGCAGTAGGTAGCACCATAACAATTACAGATCATGCTGGTACATCTACAACTATGACAGCTACTAATAGTGATCCGGCTGGAGCTTTAGAATTTTCAGTTGGTGGTTCAAGAACGAATAATGATGTAGCAGATAATATTGCTGTAGGAAGTGGTGGAGTTCTTGGTATTAATGCTTTGTCTGGATATTCAGCTCCAAATCCGGCTGCTAATGTAATTACAGTTACGAGGGCAGTAGTGGGTGGAGATAATTTAACTATAACTTCTTCTGATAATACAAGAATAACTTGTACCAATTTTACACAAACTCCAACAGATAAATATTATATAGAATGTTTCAATGATGATTACACTACAGATGCTGCTGTTCAATATACTGTAATAGCTGGTGATCTTCCTGGATCAACATCTGTATCTGGGCTTGGACATTTAGAAGGTAAGACAGTTAAGATTGCTGCTGATGATGCAATGCAAAATGACAAAGTAATTTCTTCTGGAGCAATCACAACCGATAGTACAGCAAGTATTTTTTTGGAGATAGGATTAGATTATACTCCAACAATTAAAACAATGCCTGTAGAATTAAAGTTACCAAGTGGAAATATAATAGCTCAAAAGAAAAGAATTGTAGAAACAACAGCTCAATTATATTTATCACAAAATATGACAATCAATGGTAATGATATACCATTTACTGCTGCTGCTTTTTTTACAGGAAGGAAAAGGAAGAAACCTATGTTAGGATTTAATCGAATGGGCCAGATAACAATTTCCCAATCTGCTCCATTATTTTTTACATTATTGGGATTAGAATATAAAGTGAGTGTAGGACAATGAGTTGGTGGACAGTAGTAGCAGTAGCCTCAAGTGCAATGAAGGCTTATGGCACATATATGCAAGGTATGGCAACCAAAGCCTACTATGATGCTCAAGCAGATATAGTATTATTACAATATAAAGAAAAAAGAATTGAGGCTAAAGAAAAAGGAGTTGATGCTTTATCAGCAACGAATGAGGCTCTATCAGCTATTATTGCTCGTGGAGGTGCTGGTGGTGTATTAACTAATGAAGGATCTTTATTAACTAATCAATGGGTAACTTTAAGATCTGGTTCAGAAGATTTTGGATTAGCTGGAATTAACCAGGAGTTAATGCACAATCTTGGCATCTTACAATTTACTAATTTAAAAACTGCTGGGAAGATGGCTGGAAAATTTGGTATCCTTAATGCTATTACAGGATTGGGAACCGATATAGGTACAATAGGATTAACCGGAGCTTTTACACCAACATCTACAACCACAAACCCATTAACAACAACACAAAATAAGGCTTTGAAAAACTAATGGCAACACAAAGAAAAATATATAGAGGTGGATTAGTAGAAGGAATATCAATTCCTAATGTTAGTTTCCCTCAACATCAAGTGATGGCATCTGGATGGCAAAGTCTTAACCAAAGATTAGATGCTATTAATACCTTTGCTATAAAAAATTTGGATGTTGAGATGGAAGAAAAGGGAAAAAAATTTGCAGCAGAAAATCCTATATCTATTGAACAATTTTATTTAGCCAATCCTACTGATAGAGAAAATTTAGTAGGTGGAAATAAAACAACTACTTTTGGCAAAGCTATTAGAGCTACTCATATTAATATTTTAGCTGGAGAGATGGCTATCCATGCTCAAAAAGATTTTATGGATTTAAGAATAGAGGCTCATCTTTTAAATACTAAAGGTACTCCAATGACATTGGATCAATATAAAAATAGATTGGATGCTGTTGTAGATGGTTACTCGGATGCTTTATTACCTTTAGATGCAGATGCTGCTATTGCAGCTAATGCAAAATTAGCAACAACTGCCAATTCTTATTATAGTTCTTATGCAGATACTTTAGTTAAAGATCATAAGAAAAAACAAAATTCTACTGCTGTTGCTTATGGCTATGATCACATTGATAGAATAAAAGAAATTGTTAATTTAGGTGCAGAAATTGAGATTATAGTTGGCAATGAAACAGTTAAAATTTCTGTAGATAAATATTTATTAGCAGAAAAAATTAGAATAAGACAAGAGATGATTGATCAAAATCTTACTGCTGATCAAATTATTAAATGGTCTGCTGCTTGGGATGCAGAAGTAATACAACAATATAAAAATTATTTATTTTCTGGATATGTAGATACAGATGATAATTATAATAAAGGTGTTGCTCATCAAAATTTAATCTGGGAAGAAGTAAGAAAAGGATCCTTTAATGTTCTTCCTAAAAAAACAGATTATCCAGAAGGAGCTGATGAAGAAACTATGGCTGAAACAGATAAGAAAAATGCTGCTAAAGCCTCTTCACAATCAGCTAGGTTCCAGGCTATTTATGAAATGTTAGACGAAGATGATCAAAAAGAATTTAGAGATAAAGTAAAAATATGGGCCGACAGATCTATTAAGATAGAAGATGATAAAGAAAAATCTCTTCAAATAGATAAGAAAACAATCATCGAAGATTTAGAAGTTAAATATACTACAGCTCTAATTGAAAATAATTATGCTGCTGCTGCAGAAATTGTAAAAGAATTTGAAGGGATCGATAATAAAAAATACATGGAATATGGCATTATGCTTGAAGAAGATAAAGTAGAAGGAAAGTTTAATGATTTAGAAGTTGAGGCTGAATTATACGAAGATCTTTATTTTGGCAAATTAGATAAAATGGTTATTAAAATTGCTTATGATGTAGGCCATATTGATCAAGATACAAGAAATGATTTATTACATAAATTTAATATATCTAAAAAAAATGGTTTCTCTAAAGCTAAAGAATATATCAGAGTACAAGTAGGCTATGCTGAAGTTACTTTATTTGGTGATAGTTCTAAACAACAATCTATAGCAGCTAAACAATATACAGATGCAGTTGGAGAGTTAATGAATTGGATGGCAGGCAATCCCAATGCAAGTCATACAGATATTTATAATGAAGGTGTTAGACTTGTGGATGGAGTTAATCTAGAGAAAGATAACAAAGCATCTATTCTTGGTATGAAAAATAAAATCCTTAATGATGTAGCAACAGTAGCTGGTAAGAATGTTACAGGACATAATTTATCTCATCCTAAATTCAAAATGTATTTTAAAGGAGCATGGAATGAAAATGAGGATTGGTATAATGGTTATGATCACAATGAATTTGCAAATACTTTTTTAAGCAACTCTTCTCAAATCACTACACTTATTTCTGAATTAGAAGAGATGAGAGATTTAATTCGTATTCACCAAATGGATCTTCCAGGGGGTACATACGAAGTAGATAAGACTAAATTGTGGCCAGGTAAAACTACAACAGACATACCTTTACCAAAAGGTGTTACTGCAAAGAATGTTACTGATATAATTACAGACTTAAATGTATTGAAGGGATATTATGACAAACAATAAAGTTACTCACAAAGATAATATAAAAGGTAATGAAGAATATATTACAAGCGAAAAGTTAAATAATAAAATTACTCATAAAGATAATATTACAAGCGAAAAGTTAAATAATAAAATTACTCATAAAGATAATATTGAAAGTAATAAAGATCAAATACGAAAAGAAAAAGAAGAAAAGATTATTCAAAAAGTTAAAGATGTTTCTTCTTCAATAGTTGCTCCTTTTAAAGAATATGCACATAATGAAATAGAGGATAGTAAGGAGTATATAAAAAAAGAAATCGCTGATGGTAAAAAGCATTTTTTATCAGAAATACAAAAGTTTAATAATGATGATAATGCTTATGATGAGAGATGGCTTAACCTTAAAGAATTTAGAGGTAGTGAAAAAGAATTTGTTTTAACTGACAAAGGCTATGAATTAAAAAACAATTCAAAGACTTGGTTTTACACTAAAGATATTGGTCTTGGTGCAGCAAGAGGTGTTGTTAAATTAACAGAAGGTGTGGGAGGTTTGGCCCTTGGTACTTTAGAAAAATTAAATCTTGTTAGTGATGGATCAGTTGAAAACTTTGCTAACTTTTATCAAACAAATATTTATGAAAAGATGGGAGATACAGAAACTTTAGCTGGAGGTTTTGCTGAAGGGATCTCTCAATTTATTATTCCTGGTGTTGGAGCTTATGGAATATTTGCTAAACTTATAAAAGCAAAAGGAGTTTTTCCATTTATATATAGAGCTTTAGCGGCAGAGGCTACAACAGTTGGAGTAGCTCAAGTTCCTGGGGATCCTAACTTTGCAGCTTTTATATCTCAAATGTTAGGTGTTGATAATACTAAAGCAGATAACATAGCAAAAGAATTTTGGAATTATTTAGCAACACCAGATGTTGAGTATGGAGCTAGTTATAATGCCGATGATGTCTTTGCTGAAAAATTAAGAGCTATTATTGGTGATATGCCAATGGGCCCTGTGGGTGAGGCATTACTTCCTTTATTTAAAATGTTTGCCAAAGGCATGAGAAAATTAAGAGGTAACAATGAAATGATAAATGAGATAGAAAAAAATATTGTTAATGCTGATGAGCAAGTTGTATTACCAGGTGCCGGAGCATCTATTAATCCGGATAGTGCTTTGGGTATAAAAATGAAAACAGGCTTTGAAGTTGGAGAAAATTTGGAATTTAAAAAAGGACAAGGTTTACCTAAAAGAATAAAAACCGAGGCAGATTTAAAAAAGCTAAAAATAGATTTAGAAGAAATGGCTATCAAAGGAGAGGCTGGAAAACTTTGGTATGAAAAATCTGGCCAAAAAATTTTAAAAATGTTTAATAACGATACAGTAGAGGCAGAGAAATTTGTGAAATTAATAGCTTTATATTCTCCGAACTCTGCTCCTAAACAAAATACTGCTGCTGCTTTAAAAGCATGGTATCAATTTAAAAGAGGAACAAAAATAAAAGCTGGAATGCCAGAACTTGATTTAAAAGCTCACGATTTATTATATAACAACAAAGATTTTGCTGGATATAAAAGTAATAATTTTTATACCAACTTAATGAAGGTTATTGATCCTTCTCTAACTCAAAGTATTACAACTGATCGTTGGATGTTAAGGGCTTTTGGTCATACAACAACCGGCAATCCAACAAAACCACAACTTAAATTTATTGAAAAAACTATTAATGATATAGCTAAAAAATTAAATTGGGAACCT
>Ga0208156_1000577_pt1 | contig 13382 bp, 9 predicted proteins | sample 1_EtaG_FD_184073 | JGI IMG/M metagenome (GOLD analysis project Ga0208156, IMG submission 184073) | Marine viral communities from the Subarctic Pacific Ocean - 1_ETSP_OMZ_AT15124 metaG (SPAdes) (version 2) | ecosystem: Environmental > Aquatic > Marine > Oceanic | place: Pacific Ocean | collected...
TTTGAAAATTATGATGGTGATGGTGATGGAGATCCTTGGACGTGGCAACGGGAGTACGGTATTTACCAATACATGACCCTTACAGACTATACTATTGATTCCTGTTGCATAGAATAATAAGGAAATAACATGGCAATACATCAAGCACAGAAGAACGAATTCCCTGTAAAAAGAGATCCTAATTTACCCTCTCCCCCACAGAATCCATATGAAACTATTGCAATTCAAAGAATTGTAGAGTTAGAATTAAAATTCGAAGAACACACGAGAGAAATTAATAATACTCTTTTGGCTCTCGCTACTCATATAGAGAGTTTGTCAGCCCCCACTCCACAATTGGTCTCGGAGTCCCCCTCACCAACATGGAACCCCGAACATTCTGATATGTTGTTATGGGATAAAGAAGAAAACGGAATATCGTGGAAAAACAAGTATAAAGGGGCTAGGATTTTTCTTGTGTGCGGGGGTCCCTCTTTAACCAACTACGACTTCTCCGCACTTAAAAATAGAGGGACGATGTCCATGTGTATTAATAACTCGTGGGGGTTGGTTAAACCTGATTTTTGGATAGGATTTGATTCCCCCGGAAGATTCTATAACTATGGGTGGATGGATCCTTCAATCATTAAATTTGTCCCGTGGCAAAATAGAGAGTTAAACCTGAACCATAGAGTGGGGAATGAAATTAGAGATTTAGGATTTAATACGACACAAGCCCCTAATTGTTGGTACCTCTCTAACAATACAAAGTTTAATCCTGAAACATGGTTCACTGAGAATTCTGTAAATTGGGGGGGTGAAATAGAGGAAGAACCCAAAAAGAAATATAAGGTCAGTATGTTTGCAGCATTGCGACTTCTATATTACTTAGGATTTCAAGAGGTATATCTCTTGGGGTGTGATTGGGAAATGCCTATAGAAGGAGAAGCATATGCGTGGGAAGAAAACCGTACCTCGAAATCTAGACGGAGAAATAATAAGATGTATAAATGGATGGAGTCGGGTTTAAAGCGATTACAATCCGGTTTCGATAAAGCGGGATTTAAGATTTACAACTGTAATCCCCACTCCAAACTGGAGTTATATCCTCATCTGTCTTATGAGGATGCAGTCCAAAGAAGTACAATTCCTGAAGTTGAAAACACTCGAGGGTGGTACGCCAAAGACTCCTCGAACTACTCTAGAGAAAAGAAATGAGCATTTTAATTTCAAATGATTGCTCTAGTTACCATATAGGAAGTAGATTAACCACTCAAGTTTTGAAGAAATTGTTCTCAAGGCACGGAAAGGTGTGGGCTTCTAGATACGGGAATCCCGAGAAACATGACTTGATAGTTATAAATGGAGAGGGTACATTCCACCACGATACTAAAGCTAGTAAGGCATTATATGAAACCGCCTTAAAATCTAGACGGGCAGGTAAACGAGTCTGTTTAATAAACTCAGTTATCGATAGTGTTTCTTTTGACCTCTCTATATTTGATTATATTTCTAGCAGAGAAAGTATGAGTGGGGGTGGGAAGTACCCTTTTGTGCACGATCCCTGCTTTTATGTGGATGTTCGACCTGCCCCTCTAGGCGAGTATGTGTTGTTTGTAGATAGTGTTATGAAGGATAAAGATAGACAGATAATAGAATCCTATAATTCTTATGATGGTCCCAAGAAGTATATTAAATTGACGGATTACCATTCGAGAGAAATATTTGATATTTTCTCTCGGGCTTCTTTTGTGGTTACGGGTAGATATCATGGAGTAGTATTTTCTATGATGCTTAAAAAACCATTTGTGGCTTTGAAGTCTAATAGCCATAAGATCGAAGGGGTACTACAAGATTATGGTTTATCTGATAATTTAAAAGGGGATATATCTAATGTTAAAGATTTCATCTCTAATAATACCCCTTACATTAATGTAGAACCTATCCGTAGAGGATTGGAAGTAATGGTTTCTAAGTGTATAATTTGAAGTTAGGATACAATTAAATGGCAAACGAACGAAATATGGTCTGGAACTACCCTCTCCTCTCTACCTCTGAGAATAAGCAGGGCAAGAAGACATTTACCCCTAAAGAATTCGCCTATGAAACAGTGGGGGTTGACTTCTCTGTAAAGGGCGGGTTGAGGCCCTTCCCCGGATTTACTAATGTACATACTTTTGAAACCCTTTCTGGTGAAACCAATCACGGGGTCGGATCTGAAATTATAGATGTGTTTCCTGTCTCCTTTAGAATTGGAACTGAATACTACGGATATGGATTTGTTTATAGGGCTAAACAACAATCGGGTGGTGGTGGAGATACTACCAAAGGAGATGTCTTTTTAGATTATTATATCAAAGGTGTGGGTTGGACAAACGGATATAACATATTAGCAGCATCTGCTGGTTCCGCATCTAGTCCTATGGACGTGGTGGTATTTGGTAGATATATTTATATCTTTATAAAAGGGATACAGCCAATCTTATTCTATGTAAATTATGCTGAAGTGGCATCAGCCGCTTGTCAATTTACTGTTAGTGATTATTCTAATGCGACTGTAGGAGTCAAGGCGAGTAGAGACGGTGCAATGATAATTACTAATGTTGCTAACCTACTTGATACTACAGCAGATATTGTAACTATTGTAACTACTCAAGGTGTCACAATTACTTGTACTGCTCATGCTGATACTACCTCAAGTTTAGCGTCTTCTAACTCAGGAACATTTGCCGCAACAGGAAGTACTTCTAATACTGCTACAAACTTAGCAGCTTTATTAAACTCTCACCCCGAATTAACTGCAACTGCTGATTCTGCAGAAGTAGATGTCATTCAAAATGTTCCTGGTGCTGCGGGTAATGTTACTCCTGTTTATACAAGTAATAGTTCTGTTGGTATGACTGTTTCTGCATTAGCATCGGGAGTAACAGGAGACAAATTTGAAATTGTCTCAACTGTGGGTACTACATATACTGCATATGCAGTTGGTGTTACAGGGGTAAACTTTACAGCCTTAGGTAATTTTGGAACCTTTAAGGTTGAAACAAATAATAATACAACTGCATCTAACTTTGCTACTTGTGTAAATTCATCTAATGCTTTTATAGCCGCAGTAGGTTCGAGTCCGAATGAACATAAAACCACGATTACTCAATATGTTGGGGGTTCTGCGGGTAATAGAGTTACAACTCTAACTGAAATTGATGCATCTGTTGCATTTACTAAATCCAATTTCTCGGGGGGTACAGGAGTATTTGGTCAGACTTATCAGGCTGTAGTTGAAACGGATACTGGTCCCGGTAAACAATGTAAAATCATTTCTCCTAACTCAACAGATTCAGTGGCAATAGGTAGTTTGGGTGATCCTGAGACAGAAGTACCGGGTGGTGCTCAAGTATTTACTACTTCTTCGATAGATACTCATTGGGACGCAACCCCAGAGGATATGGATAACCTAGCAAGCTTAGCGGCAGGAAACTATGCAGTTGCTTATGTATTATCTGATCCCGACACAGGCAGAAAAACAAGTTTATCAGAACTCGCACAAGTTAAACAAGAACACCTTGTAACCAAAGCAGAAGGAACTGTCACCTTTAACACCGGTAGTGAGAATGAGTATTACGAAGATTATGTAACTATAAATGATGGGTCTAACGAAGTTAAATTTTCTATAGATGTGGTGAATAGTGGGGTAGGTGTAAAAGTAGATAGTACAAACTACACGGTAAAAATTGATGGCGAAACCGTTGCTGCTGAAATTGCTGCGTTATTCCATGCTACGGTTAATTTGGCAAATACGAATGGTGATTTAGATATCATCTCGTCTAATGCGACTTGTGATCTTATTCATACTAAAGGTACAACTGAAGGTAATGTTGATATTGTTGTTGTGACTGATGGTACCGATATTGTTGTGACAGGTATGGCTGGTGCAAGTAACTTTGACCCTGGACATATAGGCATTGAAATTGTCTATGATAGTTCCAAGTTTAGCAGGGGATATATTTATAGATCTGTTCGCACAGAAAGTGCGGGGGGTGTTTATTCTGCATCTATTGTCCAACTAGATAAGATTATTAATTTAGCAGATTATTTAACTACAGACCAAACAGGTTTAACGGGTAATCATAAGAGAGCAATTTATTATTTTCGTCTAGAAGACTTAGGATTAATTTATCAAGACCCTTATATAGACCGCTCGGTATTTGATGAGAATATGCCTTACTCGGGTGCGAATATAGAATTCGATGGTATCTTACTTTCGTCTGATATTGAAGGTGGCAATGCTGAAGCGGGGGGAGGAGAAGGTTCATTTGATAGATATAGGGGTTTAGGAGAATTTCGATGGTCGTCTATGGCACAAACCAACCCCGAACTTTTCCCTCCTGAAAATTTTCATGTGCCTTCTAAAATTGCTAACCAAGTAATAAAGTTTGTAAGGAGTGGGGGTGTGGTATTAGGTTTTGCAAAAAATGTCATAATGCATATTTCTAGAGAATTTACAGGAGTAAATTCTTACATGAAAATTTTACCCATACACGAGGGATTTGGAATTGTAAATCGTAAAGCGATTCAAACCGTTGGACCTTTTACTTATTATATAAATGATAAAGGTGTGAAGAGTGTCGATGCTCAAGCCCGATTAGATAGTCTTCATGCTCTTGACGGAATCGTGGAAGATTGGAGAGGTGATTTTTCTTCTCTTAGTATGGGTTATGATTCTCAAGGGTCAGTTCTTTTTATTATGAATAAGGCTAAGAAAGAAGCTGCTCTAATGTGGATGAATACCGCATCGGCTTCTGAACTTCATGATATGCCTTTTGATGAAGTAGTAACTGGGTCTTGGCCAAGTGATTTGTCAGATCCTGATAGTGATTTAACTGAGAGGGCTTTCTTCGTACAGAATCAACCGTCTTTTGCATCTACTAACTCTGCCTTTAGCCCCAAACTTTGGGTGATGGATACTAAACGCGAGAATCTTATTTCTGCCTCTAGTGCTTCAGATTTTAATGGGCAACAAAGAATTACATTATTAGACGGTGGTGCGGATACTAGGTTTAGAGTTTCATCTTGGAATGGAATTGGTCTAACAATAACTGTTGATACTAGTACCACGGGTCATCAAGGTGTTGTCCCCACTCTTAGGAGTACGTCTGCTAATTGGGTGGGTGCTTATGTTTATATTATAGGTGTTGCAGATGTTGCTAATGAATCTCGAATCGGAGAGAAAGTACAAATTAAATCTATAAGCGGAGCGGTTATTACTTATATAAATGCATCTTCTGGATTTACTTTATCCACGGGTGATAGGATTGGAATCTCTCCTGTTTATATGAAATGGAATGGTTCTCTTCTAGGATACAATGATCCCGTAGACCCCCAATCCCCCACTCCTACAGGTCTACATATTGCTAGAACTATAGATTCTATAGGTAGTTATTTTAGTACGGTGAGTGGTGCGGCTTATACCGATTCTGTAAACACTAAGGATTGTTTCTATAAGGGATTGGTATTTGAGGGGGATTCTGAAACCTCATCAAGTGCTGCTGTTCCTGTGGATTTGGGGGGTGAACATGTAAGATCTATCCAAGAAGGAGAATCTACATATTGGGCAGGAATTGAAACGCATGGGTTCAGGGGAATAGCCGTATCTCCTGGAATAGAAGTCTTTTGCCCCGACCTTGATTTTAGATTATTGTCGGCTATTATTGAAGGAAAGATTGTACCTACTTTTAGAACGGAGCGGCCTACATAATGTATGGAAACCAAAATACAACCGAGCGATACAAATGGAACGATTATGATTGGGACTGGTTAAAGGATGTCGGTATAGGTGGTGATCCTATGTCAACTATAGACGCTATTTATACGGGTCAAGGGGGCTTAAATAAAGCTTTGGGCCGTAGCGTTGTTAGTGAATGGTTGAGGTCTCAACAAGCCAATAATGCATCATTGAAGCAAAAACACCAGAATGTTCAAAATCTGCGTGACTATCGAGATAGATCAGATTTAAATTTTGCTAACCAACAAGCTCAAGTAGGAGAAAAAGAGGCTCTTACATTACAATCCCAACAGGACACCCAAAATCGTCTAGATGAAAACATGGACGAATATCACGACAGGTTATTTGGTTCGGGTGGTTATATGCAAAAAACACAACAACTTGCGGGGAAAGGTGCAAGGGGGATGGAGGAGTGGGCAGACAAAGCAGTTGGGGAAATGGAAAAATCGAGAGATGACTATAAGGATTTCTCTACACAACAAGCTTCGGCTCTAGCAAAAGGTGGAGCCGCTGCACTACAATCTCGGAATATGGAAATAGACGCTTTAAATATGCCTGAGTATGTAAAGCAGTCAATGAAAAATGTAAATCAAAGACAGTTTAGCCAGGATCTTTTTAGTCGTCAAACCGAACTTCAGAATCAATCACAACAAACCTCTATACAATTGTCTGGTATGTTAGCTGATAGCTTTACACAAAGGGGTCAAGTATCAGGAGCCGCTGCTCAACTAGAAAGTGCTGCTGTTAGTGGAGCAGCAGCGGCAGAGGGTGACTTTTGGACTAAGAAGGCATCATTAGATACCCAACTCGGTGAGTCTCGAGATGATTTCAGAAAGTTTATGACGGGAATGGAAGAACAAAGTCACCAACAATATGCCGAACGAGATGTACAAGTACAACAATTAATTTCTGCGGGTGAAGCCTCGCTCGCAGAAGCAATAGCAACTAATCCTGTCTCGTTACTTGACGGTTTATCAGGGCTTGCTAGTCTCTACTCTAGTTCTATATGGGCAGCGAATCGATTATCTAACGTCTCTATTCCTGGGAATAGATGGAGATCAGACAACCCCGACTACAAAAGAATAAAGGGTCCAGGGTGGTTCACCTTTGCATAAGGAATAATTAATTATGGGTACAACTGAAAATATAAGTAATCAGGCAAGTCAAAATTTAGCTAACGCTGGGCGAGGCCAGATGGCTCAAGATGAGATGCGAAATAAAGCTATCCAAGCAGACATTGATCGTAAAGATGCACATGCTAAATTAAAGATGTCTCTTGAACATTCTGCTGGTATGCAACAACAGATGATTACTTCGAATGAGAATATGCAATCTCAACGATTGGCAGATGCTCAAAAAGGTAGAGATGCTACTGCGCTTGAAGCGGAAAAAGATAGACAATTTACGGGTCAAGAAAACGACAGAACTCAAAAAATGCAATTGCTTATGCAAAAATTCGCCAATGATCGAAGTCGAAGCATTATGGAATTTGATAATGACCTATATAAACAAAGTTCATACAACTTTGAGGGTGGGGTTGGACCCTTCCCAGCGGGTATCGGCCAACCTCAACTTAATAGAACAGGGGGAACAAATTCTAGCCAGGGGAGGTTTCCCGGTTTAAACCTTAGCCCAGAAAAATGGGCTGAGTATAGAACAAATACACGTAAGGGTCAAATTGAATTAGGGAAATTCATAGACCAGCATGATGAAGAACTATTGAAAGTGCAGTATGAGGGTGAAGACCTTAAAAGAGCACAAGTTGGAGTTGTGAGTAATCTCATACGTCATCGTGTAAACACAATGTACCAGGGTGAAACGATGAGAGGGGTAAATACAGCAGGTATGGCTGGTATTTGGGGTCTGGGTGGTGAATTGGGCAGACTCATATTTGAAACAGATCCTGAAAACCGACCAGGCATGTCCGGTTGGACACATTCTTTGAATAAATTTTTAGGTTTTGGACTGATGGGTGGGCATGTTGATACAGTACCCAATACAAGCACGGGTACTTACGCCTACAATGATATATGGGAAGACAAGACAAAAAATGAACAAGAGCTTACCCCGGTACAAGTAGCAATAGGAGCAGATAGAGAAAAAGCATATTCTGCCGCTCATAGTATGGCTCAGGGGTGGGGTGTATCCGACAAAGAATTTGAGGTGGGATATGAACTTTTTAAGCGCAACTACCGGAATGAAAAAGATCAACCCATGTTATCTATCGGAGAAACTAATGCGGATAGCGGAGACACGGGTGCAGGGTTTAATAAATTTTTGGCTATGGAGATAGCGGAAACGATGGGATATGGGCAAAACATAGACTTGGATTCATTAAGAGGAGCGCGCCAGTCCTTTGGTACAGCAAAAGGAAACCCTAATTTATTGGGACAACCGGGTTATGGTGCAGAAGAGGTTATGGCGTTTAAACTCACCTCTCCAACGAACATGCGAATTAATATCATGGACAGCATGATGAAGAATTTAAGACGGCAAGGGCATGCGAAAGAAGCAGACGTTGTGCAGAAAATATCTCCTCTCCTTATCGAGCTTCTGACCACCGGAACGGAAGGGGATGAAAAAGCAAGAAAAGCAACAACAGATAAACTCGTTGCAATCTTTGCCGAAAGTAAAGGAGTAGGATACTCATCGATAACTCCAATGATGCATAAGTTTCTTGATATGGGACAACCGGGTGCTATAAACGCAGAAATATACAATCCAGATACACGAGCTGCCATAATAGCATCGGGTGTACGTCCAGATGATGTAGATAAGATGCTGGATGGGATAAAGGTCTCGCGTAATGAAATGGCAAAGTTAGGTGGTCTCTATATCAATCTAATGTCTGCTGGCAAAGCCGGAAATCTAACCGAAGAAGCAATAAATTCCCGACTACAAAGTGCACTTAACCGTACTGATCCTTATACAGGAAAGATTACTATGGTTGAGGGTGTACCTTATAGAGACCTCAGACCCGAATGGCTGGGTGAATGGCAAGCTCTGCTGAAGCAATATGGTGCATTTGAAGGTATGAGTCCTGAAATAGAAGATATACATATTAAGGCATTAATCGAATTGGTATCAACTGCGGATATGATAAGAGAATCCGGAGAATATAGGGCTCAAGTTGCAAAGGCAGAAGCCGCAGAAGAGGCCAAGTTTAAATTCTTCGATGAAACTCTTTTACCAGAACGAGATAGACAATCTGACCATATTCGAGCAGTTGACAAAGCAAGATTCGATAAGATGATGGAGAATAGAAAAACCCAAGATGACAACTACTACAATGAAGCTTTAGATCTCATTAATACCCGAACAAGCTACGACCCTTAAAACCGTGAATTGGAAAGAAATATCTCGTAAACTAGTTAACCTCCACGAAGAGAAGGAGGCTGCTATTGTTCGATTGACCCCCCACTCTACAGGAGAGTTGGTGAATCTATCTGATGATGATTTCTGTTTAGAGATCACGGGTAAAGAACTAACCGAAAAGAAGGTGCGAAAGTTTCTATGGGAAAACCGTAAGAAGCGAGCCCTCCAAAGAAAGAAAGCGGTCATCTGGTCTGCTTATATAGAGGACGAAGATAAATCCTATGTTGGAGTGGGGGCCTTAACTTCACCTGAAGTAGCATCTCGAATGCGAGGTAAGTAGTGGCCAAAAAAGAAAGCAAAAGAATAAGAGGACTACGAGAACAAGTTCTCCACGAGACCAACGCAGAAAAAGTAAGAATAGCAGGGGGTGAACCACTTCCAAAATCAAGCGGTAAACTTCGTAGATTAATCGCGGGTGCACAAGTTAACATAGCATCACAACTTACTGGCTCCGAAAAGTTGTCGGACGATTGGGGTTTTATTAACCAAGGTCGTGGTGGTGTAGAACTACGTAGTGGTCCAAGAACACGTTACGGGAAATCTATATCCTTAAAGGATATGATTAAGATACTCTCTCTACCTAGAGGAGAGAGTGTGGTGGATGATCTCTCTCTAATAACTAGGGCTCTTAGAGGTAGAGCGGGAGATCCTTCAGGTCTTGTTCTTTATCATATGGGGGAACTTGTCGAAAAGAATATATCGGGGGGGAAAAAAATACTCGTAGAGAATGCTTATAAAGGATCGGGTAGAGGTTTAAGGTTAACTCCTGTTTGGGAGGAATTGGTAACAGAACTTCAGAAGGGACTCGACAAATTAAATGTAGCGGTTCATCCCGTAACAGGTCAACCTATTAAAATTTCTCAGGTCGTACCGAAGCATGGTATAGGTGCAGTAGAAGTTAAAGAGTTACCTTTTAAAAAAATAATTCCTTTGGCTGACGAGGGGGGAGCCCTCATAAAATCAGGAACACGAACAACAATTGCTAAAGGAGCGATTAAAGAGATTCCCTTATATGAATTTTTAGGGTTAACTCATCAGTATGAAAATACAAAAGCCAACCTCGAGTTATTAATGGAACCCGAGGCTTCTCATCTCCCAGATAAACATCCTAACGGTAAACCTCTTACTGCCGTGGAAAAACAAGTACAAAAGGCAGAGTTTGCGAAGAATACCAAGTTTCATTATGAGACTATTGATCCTGAGACGAAAAGGTTACGTCCGAGAACTGACTACCTCAGAGACTTATCAAAGCATAGGAAGGAATCTAACTTCCTGAGAGCAGGTACACAAGTAGGTAAGTTTGCGGGTATAGAAGAAGCAGAACGGATTGCAGCGAAAGCAACTAAGCAAGTTAGACTTCCTGCAGGGATAGAAAAACTAGGTCTTCTAGAGTCTATAGACGAATACTCAAAATACACTAAGGAAGGACCCGGGGTGCTGACGGAAGGAAAGGGGAAAGCAAAGAGGATAACAGGTGTCCGTGGTGCGGATAATCCCATCGTTACTTCCGCAACTCCGGAATCTCAACTAACAGGTGAAGCAGGTGGGGGTAAAAAAGTAATTACCTTGGCTGACGAAGGGGGAACTCTTATAAGAAAGGGTGAAGGAATCGTAGGGGTAACCCGCCCAGCGGGGACAGTAAGTGCAGCGGTTGATGTCGATTTTCCGGGTCCTACTAGCAAGCAACTCGATAGTCTTAAGAGATTGGGGGTCGTCAATACCGATGTAATCCTTACAAGAAGAGAAGCCACCCAGTTAATTAGCCAATTAAAAGAAGCAGAATTCGAAGCCGCTCGAACTGGACAATATAGATTAAAAGATCCGGGGCGAAAACGTATTATGCCGCATCAATGGCGTAGGGACGAAATTCTAAGTTCCTCAGGTCATACAAGCAACATAGCATCTAGTCCTTTTGGTCAACGTGTAGCCCAAGAAAATATTTACGGGAATATAGGGGAGAAGAGTCGAACGCGAACTACACCCGAATTTCAAGTAAGGGAAACTCCTATAACAGGTAAGATAGATGCTAAAGGTAAAATAACCCTAAGTCGATTAGTTCGAAATAGAGTAGTGTTGGACCTTGAAAAAATGGGGCTCAATGAAAAAGGGGCCAAGATCAAATTCGGAGAAAAACTACTTGGGGTAAAAGAAGTATTAAGACAATACGGTGCCCAGTATAATCGTAAAACTAAACTATGGACCATTGGTAATGCGATGCTCAAAGACTATCCTGCCTTTTGGAATCTGTTTGGTCCTATTACGGGAAAGCTTAAAGAACGAGTCGTCGAAATGGGGGAGGTGGATCGTATAGTGGGAGGGGCTGATCCTGTACCTAAACAAGTACAGGAGATACATAGGGGTGTAAGTAGAGTCTCGTCTTTATCAGAAGCAAAAGGTGCTGTCACATCTGTAGATGATCCTTACTCTTGGCGAATGTTAGAAAAAGACCCTAGATTACATGGAACAACGGCTGAGGTTTCCACTGGTGAACGATTGGGAACTAGTAAACCGACGACAGTTAGAATCCATCCCGCTAATGTTCCCCCTGAAACACCAATAGTAGAAGAAACTGTCTCCGCTCCCAAACAAAAGATACTAGCGAAGGAGGGCAGGATCAATAACATAAGTGGTTGGTTCCGAAACAAGCTTCAGCCCTCGGTGTCTCAAGAAGATAAGGGTCTCTCTCAGATAGAAAGAATGGCTGCTGAGGCAAGAGAACGGAGGCGATACTTCAAAGCACTAGCCGAGAAACGAGCAACACCCAGGGTTGGGATCAAAGGATTATTCCAAAGTGAGAAACTATTTGATGATGCCTTAGCCAAGGTAAGAGGAAAGAGTTTAAAAATGTTATTACCTGCTTTGTTATTGGCGGGTGTTTTTGGTACTATTATGGGTAATGAACGAAATGCAGCTTAACAAAATAGAGTGGGGGATATTATGGCTATAGGTCCACTACTAGGTCTCGGTTTTGGAGGTTACACTCTTTATGATATAATGTACCTCTCTGGGTTATTGGGAGGTACAAGTGATACCGATAAGGCGGGTCAAGCCGGGTGGCAAGCAATGCAAGCGGCAACATACCCTAATGTTCAAGCCTCTGATGAATTGGTAAACCAAAGATACTTTGCTCAGGATCTATCTAATATGGAGAATCTTGCTAAGGCTACCAACTATAGTAACCAAGAATTCCAACGGAATATGAGTGAAGACCTTGCTAGTCTACTGGGCGGTAAAACACACGAGAGTATAGCGAGGGCTTCTATGGCACCTCCTGACATACAAAGTATGATGATGAATTTTGCATCTGCTAGGGGAATGTAAATGGGGTTAATTACTGGTGCTTTAAAAGGGGCAGGTAAAGCCTTCGATAAAACCCAATCTATCTTTACGGGTACTCCCTTTAGAGATATGAGCACTATGGGGAAGGTGGTAACGGCTTCTCCAGCGGTATGGTTTGGCGGTAAGCATATAGGTTATGACATGGCAGTCAAGCCCATGTATGATTCCATCACCAATAAAGATGATCATTATAACAATATGATCCAAGATGCCCGAATACAAAATGAGAAGCAACAACGGGCAATTAGAACACGAGTAGAAATAGAAGTACTGCAAAGAAAGATAGCTCAATCGGCTATGAGACTTGCGGCAATCGATCCTCATTTGTACAATGAGGTGATGGCAGGGCGAAGCCTACCTAAAGACGCTGTTGTCTTTGGGGGTCAACCCCGTACAGATTTAATGGAAGAACTCGCTATGGGCATGGCTCAAGGGCAGTTCGAGAAACCCAAATCAGCTCAAGATGAGCTAATGCAAAGTTTAGGAGTTTAATTATGGCTGGTGAATCAGTCCTCCCAATTCAAGAATGTCCCGATTTGATTTGTTCATATATTACAAAGTCATGGGGTACTTCTGATAACACTTTAGAAGATAGAATAATGTTTTACTGCGAAAGAGACACCATTGTGGATTCTTTCCATGCAGGTTGCAATCAAGCAGATACGGGCGCAGCAGTAGTATTGTCAGCGGCACCAGTAGCAACCGACAATACTATTACTTTCGGCTCTGCAGTTGCAATTAGTTCTAGTGTTTCTATCGCAACAGGTGATACCCTTAATGCTGGTACCATGACAGAAACCGCTAATCTAGTTCCCGCTGGATATATTATCTATATTGATGCTTCAAATCTCGATGATGCAAATGCAGATATTCATGTCCAAATGAGAATTAGAACACGAGTACGCTA
>Ga0208156_1000578_pt1 | contig 13382 bp, 19 predicted proteins | sample 1_EtaG_FD_184073 | JGI IMG/M metagenome (GOLD analysis project Ga0208156, IMG submission 184073) | Marine viral communities from the Subarctic Pacific Ocean - 1_ETSP_OMZ_AT15124 metaG (SPAdes) (version 2) | ecosystem: Environmental > Aquatic > Marine > Oceanic | place: Pacific Ocean | collected...
CGTCGATGATTACCTAGCCGTGCGTGACGATCCCGAATTGGTACGGCAGTACTCGCGCTTCGTATTTGCGTTTAACCGATGCAAGAACGAAGGTTTTAAACAAATGTGGGCGAACAAGATTGCGAAAGTGGTTGCACTGGCCCATAAACAAAAAATGGAGAGCCAAAATGGTAACCCCCATAAAAAAATCTGGTCCTAAAATACGCTTCGGAAGCGATGCGGTGAAGACCACGATCGTTATCCCACGTAACGACTACGACCGCCTGACGGCTATCGCAGCCAAGGAATGCCGCGCCGTCACAAGTCAGGCGCTGTATTTTATTCAGCGTGGGTTAGATAAGAAGAAAGGTGAAAGGAATGAAGATTCTGACCCTATCACCTAACTGGCGTATTTCTTTCGACAACCAGCAATGGATTGTTCAGCGCCGACAAACATCGAAAGGAAAAAACAAGTGGGCGTCGGTTTCTTTCGTTGGCTCAACCAAGCAAGTCCTGCTTTACGTCCTGAAACGGGACGGAGTAGTGATTAACAAGGCTGGGCAAAAAACCCTCGACGCTCTTCCCGCCACGTTCATTGAATGGCGGGATGCTTGAGTAAACCACGGAGACGGTCCCAGTCGGGGCCGTCTCCACCCACCTCAAAGATCGGAACGCCGCTGCCTTCTGCGCGGCCCGTGATGCGCTCAACATCACCCCGGTCACTCCCCCCAAAAATCACGACGACATCAGGCTTTTCACGAAAGGCCCGATCCACCGAAATAACCTCCGCCGCCGGTCCCCCGCTGGCGTCAATTTTTATTTCCGAACACGGAACCTTGTTGTTCCTCGCCCAAATCCCGACAACGCCACTCCTGTCACTCCCTTCCCTCAGTATTGTTCGAGAAATACTGAACTCACAATGACAGGCGTCGAGGAATCTTGTTATGATGACCATATCCACCCCCGAACAAATGTGTGTAAAAATGACCACCTCGCACCTCTACGTCGTTCTATTTTTTATAATTACCATACTGCCGTCCTGTGCCATTGCCCCAGCCGCACTAACCGGGACGGGGGCGGCATACGCTGAAATGCGTCGGCTGAACATCGAAGAACGCCTTAACAGGTTGGAACAAATTGTCTGCCCTGAAGGCTGCGATAGCGCCGACTAGTCTTCATCTGGCGTGTGGTCACGTTTCTTGCCGCAACCCACGCACATAAGCCATTCTGGGTGAGCGATGAACCACCCGCCGTTACACTTGTTGCAGCGCAACACGCCATCGTCTGCCGGAACATTCTCGTCCACCGGAACGTCCTCGATAGAGCCGCACATGGGACATTCCATCGTCTGGGCATCCCGCCCAGCCGCTGACCACACGTGCTTACAGTCGCCACACGTAATTGTGGGCGGTCGCTGCGGTCGATATTTACTGATATCAATTACGTCACCCACGCTGCCATCCCCGCCTAAATTTCCACCTCACCCCAGTCCACAAACTGGGAATAACGACCATTAGCCGGATCGTATTGAAGTTTCACCGTGCCGACCGACCCCAACCATTTGAAGCGACACTTCCAGATGTGTATCTCGACGCTGTTATCGTTTTTCACGGTGTGCTCCTTGTTCCCAAAATCGTCCACCGCGACCGGCGAATGCATCCAAGGTCGGGCCACCGTCACACCAAAGTCGGCCTTGCTGAACCACGCTGCGGAACCAGAAATATCGTAACCCTTCGGGATGGGGGTGCCTAAATTACTATCTGATCGCAGGATGCGGGGATGGGCGATGAACCATACGTGGACATCGTGGCTGATGGCGAACAGACGTATTTTCGTTAGCATTGATGAGATAATGTTGGTTTCAGTGTCGTCACGGGCGTCCATCTCCACGTAATTAAATGGATCAATCACCAACCCCCTAACACCAAGCCGCAGCACCGCCGCCGCCGCCCTGTCAAGGATGCTGTCGATGGTTGACGGTTCCCCGTCCGCGCTGTCCATGAAAATAAAATGGTCGTTGACCCACCCAAAGGCGGTGTCTCTTTCGGCGGTTGTCATGCGCTGTGTCGGCCCCTGAAAGAAAGGCTTGCCTGTATATTTCTCGGCCAACTTTGGAATATGAAAATCAGGCGGGTTTTCAAAACTGCAAACCGCGAACTTCCAACCGATGTCTCTAGCCAGATTAAACATGATCTGGTCAACGAACTCCGATTTTCCCGCCCCCGGTATGCCCGTAACCACAGACACAAACCCACCGCCAATCGTGTAAAGATCGTCAACGTCGAGGTAGCCCGTGCTTTCTCCCTTGCCGGGGCCTTGCCGATACAACGCATCAACCTTATCGTGATAATGTTCAGCCGAAAACAAGCCAGCAACAGGCCAAGGCTGGGCAGCCTCGATAGCAGCCCCCACGGCATCACGCCCGTGCTTCAACAAAACGTCGTTAATATCCTTGCAGTCGTCGGGGTAGCCAACCTGCCAGCACTTCGCCCGACCAACCCGACGCGCAATCTCTTCGGCAAGCGCAGCCCCCGGCTGGTCAGCGTCGGCACAGATAATAACCTTCTCTGCCGCCGTGATAATGTCCCGCGCCGCCCACAGGTAGCTGAATAACTTATCGTTCTTCGGGTCAATTTTTTTCTCATTGACCTTGGCTGGAGCGCCGTTCGGCACCGACGTGGCGTTCATCACGCCACAGTCACTCAGGGTCAGGGCATCAATTTCCCCCTCACAGATTATCAGCGGCAAAGCCTCGCCGTCGAACCCCGTCAAATCGACCCGGTCCACTCCCCAAAGGCTTGCCGGGGAACCATCCCAAGAGTAGTCCTTCGGCTCGATACACCGGTATTTCACCGCATAAACATTGTCCGGCCCACAGTATGGAAACCCAATAGCCTCGACCTCTCCCTGTGCCTTGCGCGAATACCGCAACCCTGTGAACAAACCAAGACCAACTGCTGTGTCGAGGCGTATCCCCCTGTGCCCCAGAAACCTTTTCGATGATTCAGATAGTTCCCCTGCCACCACTTTAACTGGCTTGGCTGGCTTGGCTGGCCCAGCTTCTCTCAATGGATTAATGACGGTTTCGGCGTCGAGCCACACATGTCCGGTTTCGTTACAGTGCCAGCAGTTGTAGGCGACAGACTTGTCGTCAACGGTGATGCTTAACGACGTATCGTGTTTGTTCTTACGACCATTTGAACAATATGGACACTTCACACGGCCTTGTCCGCTTCCAAGAAGGGCTGCCGCAGAGCGGATAAAACCTTGTTGTTCATTCATCAATAATTCCCCCACACACCAGTACTACGTAGTACTACGTTCCCGTTTATGAAACGTAACAACCTTGTATAAATTGGTCTTCTACTACAAAGACGCCTTTGTAGCGTAGAGTATAAATTGCAAGAACCATGCCAAGTTAGAGAAGCGAACAAAAAAAGCACGTTTGTTCGGTGAACAAAACGCGCACGGTCTTTCGCTTTTTTTCTTGACGTAGAAGTTTTTTCTGAATAGGGTTTTTGCATCGGACATCTTGCAGGGTGGTTCGGTTAAGGCTCAGAAAATGAATGGGCTGGATTTCCTCCTAGACGGCCCCGGTAAAACGGGGCCGTTTTTTTTGTCTCACAACATTAGCCTCACGGGGTTTTTCCCGTCAAGGGATTTTCTGCTAATGCCCAAATTTTAATTCTCGCACGGGGATTTTCTTTATCGAGCGCCCAATAAACGTGACGCTCTTTAACCTGCCTGTCGTTTTTATATATCAAACCCTGCATGGCATCCAAAATTATACTTTCATCCAAATCAGGCCGCCGCGAGGCATAAAATATCTCAATGGCAATAATCAAATCACCCTCTAATAATGGGTCAAAACGGGGGCATTGGTGGGAAAAATAGCGAACAAAATCCAACGCTTTTTTAGACTTAATGAACCTCGTCCTGCCCCTGATGGCAACAAGCCGTCGGCGGTTTGCCTTTGATGCTGGCTCCCCTTGGGCTGTGAATTGAACCAGAGGTTTGTTTTTACTGGGAATGAAATCTCTTATTGCCATTGTGACCCCGTTGCTATACGGTCGTGGTTTGTTCACTACTTAAACAAAAAGCGACCATGCAAATTACCAATAATTTTAACCTCCCGCAAACGCTAATAAATTTGTATGAGCGGCAGCGCGAAGAATACGCCGAAACCCGTGGCGACGCCGATGCGTCGGTCACCCAGATTATCAGGTCACCGCGCATCGACATGCTGCGGAAAAAATATTTTTATAAAATGACCGAAGATATTTCCGAACGCCTGTGGGCGGTTTTGGGCACGTTAATCCACCGTATCATGGAAGACGGCGCGGATGAGGAACATATTGCCGAAGAAAATCTCGTCACAGATGTGAAGGGATGGAAAATTAAGGGTGGAATCGACGTAATTCGGAAGGGCAATTCCGTTTCCATTATCGACTATAAGTTTACAAAAGCGTACAAATTCCAGAAACGGGACTTCCTCGACTGGGAAGAGCAACTTAACTGCTACGCCTACTTACTGCGAAGGTGTCAGGAAATCTACGTAGATAATCTTCAAGTGGTGATGTTCGTACGCGATTTTACACAAGTGCTGGCCGACACCCAAAAAGGCTACCCCCCAGCCTCATCGGTTCCCGTTGATATCCCCTTATGGACAGAAGAAGAACAGCGCACCTTCATTGAAGAGAAGGTCGCCGCGCATCAGGACGCCAGACGCGCCTACGAATGGGGGGAAGAGCTTCCTTTGTGTACAGACCGCGACCGCTGGTTTTATCCCGGCGACTGGGCGGTCATAAAAAAGGGCGGTAAACGGGCCGCAAAGGTTTTTGGGGGTGAAAAATCAGCCACAGAGCATTTGGCGGGGATGAAAAACTCCAGCGATTACGAGGTTGTCCACCGTCAGAAGCCGCCGGTCAGGTGTAGGGGAAACTACTGTGGCGTTAATGAGTGGTGCGACCAGTGGCAGAAAGAAAAGGCGAGATGGGACGACGATACTGAAAAAACGAAAGGAAAAAAATGATGTCTGAAGTTACTATAGCCAACGCCGCCATCCCCGAATGCATAGCGATGGCGGTGCTGGAAACACAGAAAGCCCTTGGTGTTTTGGGAAAAGAGGGCCGGAACACGTTTCAGGATTATAACTACGTGTCCATCGACAAATATTACGAAATCGTAGCGCAGGCTGCGCGGGCCAATGACCTCTCGTGGTTCTGCAAGGAGGTTGGGTCTGAACTGGTGGACATGGGCGGCGGGAAGAGGGCGATCAAGTTCGACTACGTCTTTACCCTCTTCTACGGCACCGGAGAGGTGGTTCCCGCTTACGACCGGATTTCGATTTATCACCCACTTCAGGGCGCTCAGACATCGGGGTCTGCTGCATCCTATGCGGAGAAACTTTTCATGCGAAAGGCTTTCAAGGTCGTCACCGGGGAAGAAGATGCCGACGCCGCTGACCAGTCGTACGGCGGAGGGGTTGAATGTGTGCCGGAAAATACTGAAGGGGCACCAGCGGGCGAGAAACAGCCCGCTGAGAACGCCGCAGAGGCCCCACCCCCATCGACCCCGGTGGTGGAAGACCCCCCCAAAGCACCCAAACAGACAACGAACGAGAAGGTGGAACCCAAGATCAACCCCAACGATTACATCGAAGAAAATGAAGAGGGAGCGCCCGTGCTGAAGGAGATCAAAAATCCAGATGCGGTAAGCTGGGATATTATCTTCGCTGTCTTCGAGGCGTTCATCCCCGGCTGTGAAACCGTGAAGAAAACGCGGGAGTTCTGGTCTTCCAACACCAAGGTCATCGAACTTCTGAAAGAAGGCAGCCCGAAGCTGCACGAAAAACTGGTTGCTCTCTTCAAGGAGCATCAATCGCAGGTGTCTATTTCCAAGAAAGGAAAAAAATGATGGCTTACGACAGATCAGGCGGCGCTTTGTTCAAAAACGACAGCGAAAACGTGAAGGCCCCCGTATATCAGGGTGATGCGACCATAACTAAAGGCGATATGAGGGTGCTGCTGGAAGCCGTTCAGGCTGGAAAGGACGCTAAAGTGAAGGTCGCAGCCTTTCGCCGCGAGGGCCGCAAGGGACCATTTCTTTCGTTGGCACTAACACCGTGGGCTACCCACGAAAAGGAACAGGCCGCGTGGCGGGCCAAGCGGGGTGGCACCAGCGATGACGGGTTTTACGTGACGGCTAAAGGCAACCAATATGGCGACAACGGCGGCGACAGCGGTAGCGACAGCGGTTCGGAGGAAGGGAAGAGCGATGAAGACCCGTGGGCCTTCTAAGCTACTTGACCCACATTAGGTCGCTGCCGTGCCTAGTCTGCCAACACCCAGCCGAAGCCCACCATCTGATGATTGTTGGTGGGCGCGGCGGAAAGTTGAAGTCGGGCGACGAACACGCCGTTCCCCTCTGTCACCAGCATCACATGGAACTGCACGGCATGGGCAACGAATATCGTTTTTGGGATAAACATGGTGTTGACCCGGTCGAGTGGTCGGAAAAGGAGTTTACGGAGTGGTTGGCATAAAAAGAAGTGCCGCAAGTAGATTAAACAATAAGGAAGCGGATTATGAAAAATGACGCAAACAATGACGCAAACAAGGAACCAAAGTTGGAGCCGATGATTATGTCGGTTCCTGAAGCAGGAAAGATGTTAAACCTCGGAATTTCTTCCTCATATGCAGCGGCGGCAAGGGGCGAGATACCCACTATTCGCATTGGCCGAAAGCTGGTCGTGCCAATTAAAAAATTCCGACTGATGTTTGAGTAGGGCCGATGGGCAATAGGGGGTAGGGGATGACCTACCGACCCATTACTGATATGTGGATTCTAGCTAGAGCCAAACTTAATGGTGGGGAGAAATATTACGGTGCGTATCTGGGCGGCTTCCCAGAACGCGCCAGAGTGCTAATCGGCGCGGGGCGGGATGACGCCGTACTGCATATCTGCGGGGGGATGGCGCGGCGCTATCCTTACAAAGGGGGCTTTGGCGTAAAAGATAAGACGCTGGACAGTAACCCAGCCTGTGATCCCGACTATTTACAGGACGTATTCGAGCCGTGGCCGCGACAGCCACTTACAGGGGGCGATTGGAGATATATAATATGCGACCCGCCGTATTCGCCGGAGGACGCAGAGAACTACCCCGCTGGCCCTAGCGCCTACCCAAGACCCAACAAAATCATCACCCACGCCTTCAAACACCTAGAGGTGGGCGGCAAGGTGGGGATTCTTCATTACATGCTACCGAGATGCCCAAAGGACGGGAAGTTTGTGGCGGTTGTCGGGGTGTTGTGCGGTTTCAATAACCGCATCCGCTGTTTCTCGGTCTTTGAAAAACTGAATAAGGAGACCTAAACCGTGGTTATACGGAAGTCATATAAAAATATTGTCGTGAGAGAACTTGAACCGGGGATATATCACAAGTGCCCTAAAGAAGTCTTCGCAGCTATCGCCGTTTCCGCACTTATCTCAGACTGGGATAGCTGGGAGATAGCCAGCCCCGCCGTCCTGAATGCATGGTGGCAACTTTTTAGCTGCGGAGTTGTCTCCCAAAAGCCACCTTTTCCACAGCCTAAAGAAGGTTGGGATGAATTTAAGGATGACAAATACCACGGACAGTTCACCCTTACCGGTGCCGATGGGGACAAATACGTCGGTGACATAAAGGATGGCAAAAGAAACGGGCAGGGCACCTATACCTATGCCGATGGGTCCAAATACGTCGGTGGATGGAAGGATAACGCATACCACGGGAAGGGCACTTATACCTATGCCCGTGGGGCTAAATACGTTGGTGAATGGAAGGATGACAAAGTACACGGGCAGGGCACCTATACCTATCCCAATGGGGACATATGCGTCGGTGAATACAGGGATGGCAAATGGCATGAGCAGGGCACCGAAAAACTGAATAATGACTGAAGCTAAAAAATACGTCACCAAAGAGTATCACGAGGGCCATAACGCCTATGAACAGGGGTTTGCCCTCACATCTAATCCATATTTGTCAGGCAATGTTGACGGCGATATGTGGTACTGGATGTTCGGCTGGCAGGACGCGCTGGCCGATGATGTGAAGAACATCAAGGCGACGATAATCGCCGCCGCGACCCCCATCAATAGAGAAAGGCAAAACTGATGAGCGAAAACAAATACGTCAACGCGCTGTTTGGAGATTACCGCGACGCCTACTCCATCCTCAAGCCCGCAAAGCCAGCAAGCGAAGGAATAAGCACCACCAGCCTCGACGCCAACGACCTTGCCTTGGTCGTAACTGAGGGTGGTGGACTTCAGTTATTTCTCCCCGCGAACGAACAGATTTGCGACCTTGGTCTTGCGGTTATAGAAATTTACAACGCATTCTGCCGCGACCGCGCAGGAATGATTGACGGCGAGGGACGCGCAATCGCGGAAAATCAGCCATATCAGGGGTTCACTGAACCGCTGATACAGATTATGAAGACTCGCGTGAGGGAGCCAGAAACCAATGACTAGGGTCGCAGAGGCGGCCATCAAGTTCGAGGCGAAGAAAATCTCGCTCAAGCAGGGGAAGGAAGGGACAATCATCACTCTGGTGGTTCATCCGTCCGACACCCCGACAATCGCCCCGTTGTGGGAAACGTGGACCGGCACCCGATACGCTGTGGCTATGGTGGGGCTGGACGACGAAGAACAGCCGATTTCCACCAACGCTGCGACGGCTGGGAAGAAGGCCATCCAACAGGCTGGCATCCTGTGTCGTGACCCAGACTTTCAAGCCTTCATCAGCGACGAGGTGGGCACGTTCATTGCCGATCACGACGACTGCGCCTCGAACCTGTGTAACATGCTGGGAATCAAAAGCCGTACCGAACTGACTGAAAACCACGCCGCCAGAATGACGTTCCTCGACCTTCGGGAGAAGTTTAATTCAACACAGAAAGGAGACGGCGATGCCACGCGAAACAGAACCGAGTAAGCAGCCATTCATCGTTCTTTCACAATCGGACGACCCACAGTTCGTCTGTCATGCCAAAATTATCGGCATGGACGGGAGAACAATGGACTTGTCCATTGGGCGCGGCGCGGCCTACAGCGTTATCACTGACCTTCTCCATCACCTCCGACGCCACGAAGAAAGGACAACCAATGCCGCCGTCCAAACACCGCCCGCGCAAACTTGAAGGGGAAACACAGACATACAACGTCGTGTTCCCAGTTGAAACCCTCAACGCACTGAAGAGGTTCGCTGATGACCAGAATATCTCCCCTGCCACCTTCGTTAGGGCTGCTGTGGCGACTGCGCTATCGGTGCCGTGTAGCACTGAATCGCCTTCACCGCCGATGGACACTGGAGAAACTAATGGCGGAAGCTACGCTGATGGTGTGGTGGATGCTTGCACAAAGGTGGCTAAAAACTCGCGGCTTGCACTGAAGACAGCAACCGGGGGTACGCTTGGCGAGGATATTGCCCAGCGAATAGAGAAAGACCTGATCGGCTGATGCCGTTATACGAGAGCGACGCCGACAGGGAAAACGAAGAAGCTATCATTGTAAAAATGACGGCGGGCAGCGGTGCGACATGGAAGAAGCTGCCGGAACAGCGATACGCTGTGGACTTCGCTATCTTCAGAAACGACGTTCTCGTTGCCTTCGCTGAAGTGAAGCGAAGGCGCAACAACAAGGCAACCTACGACACCTTGATGATTTCGCTCTCCAAGATGCTGTCAGGCAGGGAGTTGGCCCAAGCTTGCGGTGTTCGTTTTCTTGTCGGCATCGGGTGGGATGATGCCACCGCCTACTGGAAGATGCCAGCAGACTGGGAGCCGGTTATAGTGAACTGGGGCGGGAGAACGGATCGGAGCAACGCTCTGGATGAAGAACCCGTCGTTCATATCCCCGTAGGCTGGTTCCGCAATGTGGAAGACAGCGGCGGGCCGTGATGTGATTTAGTTATTGAGTTGCGGATGCTCTCTCGCTATCTGCCGCACATACCGCCGCCGCCGCCTTAATTCATCGGCGGTTTCCTTGTCAATTAACAGCTTGGCGCGTTTGGTGGCCCCCTTGAGGAAGGTTGTGCCGATACGCCATTTCGGAGCGCCCGCACCACGAACAAGGGCATTTACGTTTCTCTGCGATACACCAGAGGCTTTGAGAACCCTCCTTATGTCCCAGTCGCTCATACCCCCCGACCTAGCGCCGTTTACAAATCGTTGCATCTTTGCGAATGCCTTGAGACGCGCCCGGTCGGCTGTTTCAAAGGCGTCCTCCAGATCGGCTTCGGACACCGGGTTCGGGTCTTTCGCCACGCTCGACAGTATCGCCCTTGCGTTACCAAGGCTGTCGCTAAACTCGAACGTCCTGAAGTAGAGCGATAGCTTGGGATCAAACGTGCTGATGCGGAAGCCCAAGAAGCCTAAAACTTCATCCGCAGTATCATAAACCCTGCCACTATTACTCTTCTGCCCCCTAACAGCCTTTAACACCCGCCCCATCTGCGATGTTACACCGGGCTGGAGCCGGTCAATCAGGTGACTGGCAATAGACAGCGTCTGTTCCACTGAATCCTCGTCGGGGTTGAAAACACGTCCGCCTGATGTCTTTTGGTTCCTGACTATTTCGACCAACGCGCCAGCGGCTATATCCATACCAAGGAACGGGGAGAGAAAATCCACCAACGCCCCAACCAGAGCTTCTTCAACCGGCTGATCCCGCAGTAGAGCAGTTATCGGCCTGTGGAGGATGTTGTAGGGGTCTGTATACGACAAGTCCTGCATCCTGACATTCCCGTTTTCGTCTCTACCCCAGAACAGGAAACTGGAATTTTCAGCCCACGGTGAACCCATCAGCCTCAACGCCTCTTCTTCATCGTCACTCAAGCCCATCCACGCAAGCGTTACAGAGGCGGTGGCATAGGCCCAAGCATGTCCGATAGCCATACCAATGATGCGTCTTCTGGCATTGCCGTGCAGGTCTGGGTCGGCTAAATCATTCTGTATGTACCGGACCATGTTTATGTTGGTACGGATGATTTCGGACGGGAACGACACGAACGTGCCAGCCAGCGGGAACCGCCTGAGTTTCTTCATCAGGCTACCAACCATCGAATAGGTTGGATACGTGTCCCTGATGCGCTTCGCAATAATCGGCGTGGCCTCCTCGCGGGTCACGCCCTTGGCTTCCATGTAGTAGGCAAGCTCGTTTTCAAATCCGATGATTTTCCAGAAATCATCACCGGCCATATAGAGTTTTTGTAAGATATCTCCGATGGCCCGGACTTTTGCTCTTACCGTTCCGGGTCCCATGAATACTTTGTTGATAATTTCACTTTGTTTGGCATCCCCCAACAAATCCATCAGCATCCCAGCCTGTGGGTTGCTGAAAAGGATGCCATTTCTAATCTGTTCTTGATGATAGTCGCGGGCACCGTTCTCTTTGCCAAATATGTAGGCATTCATGGACCTGTAGGCCAAGCCCATGTGTTGCATGTCCCAATGTCCGTTCATAACAGTGAAGAAATAGGCTGACACGAAATTACGGTTTTGGGTGGTGGGGGATAGGATGGTTTTGCCGTATTTTACAATAGCGTTTAACGCAAAGATTTTCCTTAACCAGCCCGGTGCGGTTGAATCACCAAGGGCGTCCTTGAACGCCTGTAGGGTTTCCGGCGTTACCCACATGCCAGAAAGCGGGGCAAGAATCTGCGAGTGTTTTGGGGCTATTTGCTTGCTGGCTTCTGGCGGCCTGTTGTTTTCGTGGAACAGGAACACACCTTCCCCAACGTCAAGAATATTGTCCAAGAAATTCTGGTTCCAGATTAGCCGGGTCATCTTCGTGCTTGACCGGGCAAAGTTGAGTCGCGGGTCGTGGTACTCGCCCAAGAGTGCGCGTATTTCGGGGGCGATCTCTTTTCTTTTCTTCAGGGCGGTGAGGTCTTTGGCTCCAAGGATACTTTCATGGATCATTGCTTCAATATGGTCGGAGGCCGTATTCTTACCCTTTACCAGCACCTGAACAACACGCTGTGCTTCGTCCTGCGTTAGCCCGTTACCCACAAGATGATTTATCGCCGCCTGATACACTTCAGGGGTGATTTTTTTATACCAGTTGGGATCATCGAATACCTGATACGAACGGTTGATATATTTACCGAAGTTACCAAGGATGATTTCTATGAGGTCTTGCTTGGCCTTCCACTGAGCCGCTTCGGCTGAGTTGGGCGCAGTTTCAACGATAGCGGCCATTTGTTTTCTGAGGATATCAACGTATTGACCGGATGCGTTGTCCATAAACTGACGCATAGCGAACACCGCCTCTTTGATTGGTTCCGGCAAAGAAACGGTATCGTCGCCAGTAAGGCGGGCGTTTATGGCTGCCTTGTGTGCGTCAGACAGGGCCTCCCAGTTCTTCCCAAAAGTCTGCTTGATTGCCTTGTCGAGTTTATGAACCAACGTGTCGATTTCATATTCATTGGCCTTGAAATTGCTATCACGGACAATGAGGGCCTCAAAACCTAATTTGGGAAGAAGCCCGCCGGGGTAAAACTGTTTCCGCAACCACTTACCGGCACGGGTCCAGATAGTTTTGTCCTTGTCCGTAAGAATGTTGTACGCTTGTTCATTCGTAAGGACACCGAGCGTTGCTCTAGCGTCCGTAAGACCCGGAGCGACTGTTGTTCCAGTCAGTGGGGGTGGGGGCGGCAGAACGCCTCTTCCCGACAGGGGAGCCGGACCGATAGAGAGCTTGGTCTTAGGTCTGGGAGCCGCCTCTTCCCTTATCGTTACTTTTTCTGGCTGAATGATTACTTCATGCTCACCCATCGTACCAAGCCCTTCACGAAATACGACGTTAGGTGCAGCTAAAATATCTGTTTTCTTTACAGTGTAAGCGATAAGTTTAGCAGGACCACGCCCCGCCCAAGGAAGGGTTTGCCCGGAAAAAGCTGGATTGACAGTAAAAGATATGGGCTGGCCTCCAGCCTTCTCTTCAGATGGCAAAGACCCAATCCGGTAAACAATCATTTCATCGGGGAAGTCACGCAATGCTTCCTGTGTTCTTTCGTAGATTTGTTCTTGAAGAGATTTAACCTGCCCTTTGGATGGCCCTTTATCCCCCCCGACAAAAGGCCGCAGTGTTTCCGATACCGCCTCCTCATTTCTACCCATCGCACTTGCAAGAATATCTGGAGAATCTGTTTCGCGCACAGTCTGAGCAAGCCCCTTAAATATCTTAGCAAAAGTACCTTGATCGCGAGGTATTTTGAGTTTTACAGGCTGTGCAGCAACGGGAACACGCCCTGTGGGCTTGGGAGTGATGGAGTATTTACCTCCCACCACCCGCCGTGGAGTTTTAACTTCCGCGAAATCACTTTCCAGCGGCTGGAGATTAGCTAAGAACCGCTTTAA